>BNJV01000773.1_pt1 | contig 182337 bp, 190 predicted proteins | sample 8540591 | NCBI WGS metagenome assembly BNJV01 (sample SAMD00202457, study PRJDB9452) | human saliva metagenome | host: Homo sapiens | reverse complement strand
ATGCAGATGCCGGTGGCAATGATCGGGTTGCCACCCAAGCCCACGAGCGGGCTCACCATGCCGCCCACCAGGAACTGCGCAAATCCCATGACGGCGGACCCGGTGCCGGAGCGTTCCCGCACCACACCATTGCCGAGCGCGGTGGCGTTACCCAGGATGAAACCGAGGCTGCTTGCCACAATGAACAACAGCGGCAGCACCAACCATTCCGACTGCGGCACAAGCAATAGTGCCACCCCGGACACCGCAAGCACGTAGGTTGCATTGCGTAGCAACACGTGAGGTTCCATGCGCCCGACTATCCTCGCGTTAATCATGGATCCAATGACGATACCCAGCGAGTTAAGGGCGAACACCACGGAGTACACCACGGGAGGGAGCCCGAGTTGCCCTTGAATGATAAAAGGCGAGGCGGAGATGTAGGCGAACAGCCCGCCGAACCCGAAGGAAAAGGCTAGAAGGTAGCCCACGAAACGGCGGTTGCGAAGTACGGCAACAAGGTTGCCGAAGAACGCCTTCAGCCCACCTGATGTCCGCGATTCTGCGGGCAAGGTTTCGCGGACAACCAGCACGGCGACCGCGAGCTGCAGCGCAGCGAGCCCGGTGAGCACCCAGAATAGGCCACGCCAGCCGATGAGCTCCGCAAGCAACCCACCCAGGATGGGCGCAATGACAGGCGCGAGCCCCTGGATGGTCATCATGATCGAAAACGCACGGGCGGCGCTCCGGCCGTGCGCCAAATCCGAGACGCAGGCGCGCGCAAGCACCACACACGCACCACTGCCAAGTCCAAGGATGAACCGCGCGGCAATCAGCAGGTTGATGTGCGTAGTAAGGGCACAGCTTGCCGACGCCGCGACGGACACCACCGCACCAATGACGAGGAGGCGGTGCCTGCCGCGGGTGTCGGAAAGCGCACCAACGAAGAGTTGTCCCAACGCCATGCCGACCATAAACGTCGAGAGGGTCAGCTGCACCAGAGACGGTGTGGTGTTGAGGTCAGCGGCGATAGCCGGAAACGCCGGGAGGTACATGTCGATGGCAAAGGGGCCACCTGCCGCCAGCAGCGCGAATGCCGCTAACGTGCCTCCGTTGAGCCTCATGCGTCCCGCCGGTTAAGCAGCACCACACCAATCACGAAGAGTCCCACCGCCCAAGCAATGAAGTAAAGCAGGCTGCCGTTGTATCCCCACGCGATGTCTGGAACATCGGTTTTATCGTAGAAGGCGTTGAGGTTCACAAACGGCAAGTAACCGTGGATTTCGGGCCAACCTTGGGCACGACTACGAGTAGGCTTTCAAGAACCAGGTACCAGATCAACACAATGGAAACCGCACCGGCGGTTTGACGCACCAACCATGCCACGGCCATGGCGAAAGTGACCACCAACACAGCCTCAAGCGGGAGTGCCCACATGAGTCGGACGGCGTCGTCATCGGTGAGTTTAAAGGGCGAGTCAGGCAGGATGCCTTTGACTATTGAAATGCTCGCAACCAAGCACAGGAAGGTTAGTATCGCCGTGAATACCGCATAGACCAACCATTTGATAAAGGCAACGTAGGTGCGATTCGGGGTGGTTTGGAAGGTGGTGGCGATGAAGTTGAAGCGGTATTCGCTGGTCACCACCATAATTGCCTGGATGATCAGGATGATCAACCCGATTGGCTGGATACCATCGTCAACATTTGATAGTGCCATAACAGCTGGCACATCAGCTTCTTGGTTTTTCTTGGCCAACACGGCGAACACACCGATGAAGCCCACGCCAAACACAATGAACAGCACAGTGGTCCACCAGAGGGAGGCGGTGGTGCGTAGTTTTGTCCACTCAGACAACGCGGTGCGCATTATTTACCTCCTTGGTATTGCACGGCATCACTGGTCATTTCCATGAACGCGTCCTCCAGGGAGGCTTTGTGCTCGGTCAATTCAGAGAGAAGCACGCCCACCGAGTAGGCGAGGGCACCGATGTCGTCGGTGGTTCTGCCCTCAATGACCAGGGTGGGACGTTTTTCCTCGTCCTGGGAGCGCTGGAACGCAATGCCTTCAGCCTGAAGCGCATTGGCGAATTCCTCGTAGTGCGTGGTGCGCACCACCACACTGGAGGTGGAAGAATGTTTGATGAAGTCATAGGTGGAGGAGTGGGACACCAGCTTCCCGCGACCAATGACAATCAGCTGCTCTGCGGTCTGTGACATTTCAGAAAGCAGATGGGAACTCACCAGCACAGTGCGCCCCTCTGCGGCGAGGTTTTGCAGCAGTGTGCGCACCCACCGAATGCCTTCCGGGTCCAGGCCGTTGACGGGTTCGTCAAGAATCAGGGTTTTTGGGTCCCCCAACAGTGCAGTAGCAAGACCCAGGCGCTGCCCCATGCCCAACGAGAATCCCCCGGCTTTTTTACCCGCCACTTGCGTGAGTCCCACAAGGTCCAGCACTTCATCCACCCGGGAGGTGGGGACGCCGTTGGATTGCGCCACCCACTTCAGGTGGTTAGCGGCGCTACGGTTGGGGTGCACAGCCTTTGGCGTCAAGGAGCGTACCGACTTCGCGGATAGGGTGTTTCAGCTCCGAATACCGCTTCCCATCAATAAGAGCGGTGCCCGCTGTCGGGCGGTCCAACCCGACTATCATGCGCATGGTGGTGGATTTACCAGCACCGTTGGGGCCCAGGAACCCGGTGACAACACCTGGTGAAACGCTGAAAGTCAGGTCGTCCACGGCACGGACGGAGCCGTAGTGTTTCGACAGTCCATTGACTTTGATCATGCAGACCAGTGTTGCACAACATCTACATAATGGCTACATGAAAGCAAATAGCAAATTTTATGTGCATTTGATGCACCGGTACAACATAGGCATAAATGCTCACTGATAATTACGGGAAATCGGGAAATCTCCGTGTTTCGGACAGCTTTAGGGTTATCCTGAGACAATGACCGTCGCCGGACCACCAGAGACGCTTGAGACGCAGGACCACTGGCTTGACAGTGTGGGCACCTCGGAACAGCGCACCCGGCACCCCGTGATCGCACTCATCCAAGAATCGTTTGGGCAGCCTATCCAGGCGGTGCAGAAAACGGTGAGCTTCCTCAGCACCTCCCCCGGCCTCATGACCGCCATGTCCGCGATCATTGCTGTGGCCATTCTTGCTGCAGGGTGGTCCATGTCGAGCTCATCAAACGACCGCCAGGTGGCCCTACAGGAACTACTGAACAACACCGAGCCGATGTCCTATTCGGCACACAACCTATACACCTCCCTGTCCGTGGCAGACACCATGGCTACCACCGGCTTCGCACAGGCAGAAGAGGAATCATCCCGTAGCCGCGCACGGTACAACGATGCCATTCAAAAAGCCACTCTCGCGGCCACTGAAACAGCGGCCGGAGTATCGGATGTAAATACCCGCGAGTTAGCACTAATTGCGCAAATTCAACAACAGTTACCCGTTTATACGGGACTTGTAGAAGTTGCACGAACAAATAACCGTTCCGGAAACCCCGTGGGAGCCGCCTATTTGGCGGAAGCATCGGCTTTGATGCGCGAACAAATTCTGCCAGCAGCAGGGAGAGTTGTTTTCTTTAACAACACAGGCGGTGACGGATCAACAGGATCGCTTCACCAAACCACAATGGATTCCCCTATCCGGCCTGGCGGCAGCGTTGGTGCTGCTCGGGGCAGGCCAGTATTGGCTGACGCTGCGCACCAACCGCCGCTTTAATAAGGGGTTTGTGTACGCAACCGCGTTTATGCTGACTGCACTACTGTGGGTGTCTATGGCCAACTGGGCGACCTGGCATGCGGGTAGGAAAAGGGATTTTGAGGAGGCGTCCGCGCCGCTTGGTTCTTTAGCAAATTCGCGTATTGTCGCCCAGCAGGCGCGCACCGAGGAAACCCTGGCGTTGATTCGCCGCCAGGATTTGGAAAGGTTGGAATAACTCATTCAACGGGTCAATGCACCGGATTGAATCGGCATTGGACAGCTATTCCGCCTTGCCTATCGCGTCCTCGGAGGCTAACCAGCAGAGCACGGAGGTCGCACATGGTGCCATAGAAAAGTGGAAGGAACATCACTCGGAGTTGTCGGAGCTACAGCGTGTGGGCAACTACGAAGATGCCATGAAGGTGGCCCTAGGCCCCGGCGACGACGCGTTTTCCGAATTTGACTCCAGCATGGCCTCACTGATTTCCGACGCCCGCAGCGGCCTCCGCTCCTACATCATGGATGCGCTGGTGGCCACCCGCCTTGTCTCCAGCGCTGTTCTGACCCTCTCATGGCTCGCTGTGATCGCTGTGGCACTGGGTATTCGACCACGACTCCAGGAGTACCTGTGAAACGCATACACGTTGTGACAGGCGCACTGAGCATCTGCGGGCTGCTCAGCCCCATACTCCTGTCCGGGTGCGCCGCCACCCTGGATGAAGTCCAACAACCCTGGACATTGTCCAGCAGTCTGCCGCTTCCCGACGGCGCGCGCATGGAGAACCCTGGCAGCGAACCCGCCACGAACGTCCTGACCAGCGGACTTCGGGGATCACTACGCCCAGATGATCGCACTCCCGAGGAACGGGTGCCGCACATCATTGAGCGCGGTCACATTGTGGTGGGGGTGGACCAGTCCCAGAACCTGCTCAGCTTCCGCGACCCCGCAACCGGGAAGATGAAGGGCTTTGAGGTGGATATGGCCAGGGAGATAGCCCAGGACATATTTGGCGACCCAAACAAGGTGGACTTCCGGTTTGTCAACAGTGGTGATGCCGTCTACGCCCTGGAATCAGATCAGGTGGACATAGTGATCCGCTCCATGGCTATCACCCGCAAGCGGCAAGACCAGATGACCTTTTCCACCCCGTATTTTTCAGCACGGACCCGCCTTTTGGCATTTACTGGCTCGGGCATTAAGAGCGTGGACGATCTTCCCGGAAAAACCGTCTGTGTGCTGGACGGCTCCACGACTCTCCAGCACACTCGTAAACTCGCCCCCGAATCGCCGATTATGAAGGTGCGAAGCTCAGCGGACTGTTTGGTGGCGTTGCAGCAGAATCAGGCTGATGTGATCATGTCCGACGATGCTGTGCTCTCGGGCATTGCCGCTCAGGATCCGCACACCTCCATTGTGGGCAATGCGATTGCCACGGAATCCTACGGCATTGCGATGGCCACGCCGGGGGTGAAGCACAACACGGATGGGCTGGTGCGCCAGGTCAACTCCACCATTGAACGCGTCATCAACGACGGCACCTGGTGGAAGCTGTTCAACCAGTGGTTGTCCCGCTACCAGGACACCCCTGGGCCACCGGCATTGGAATATCGGAACGAAAACGGACAATAAGACCGGACAATAGCACGAGGACACACCGTGACCACCGAGAACGAGCTGCACACCGAGCCGCACACTGAAGCCGTCCCCTTCAACCCGTTTGAGGATGACGATTACGAAGACAGCACCGGCATTCTCGCCTTGCTGGATGATCTGGGAACCATCAGGGACACCAGCGACGTCGGCAACCGTTCACGTGAACAAGCGCTGACCACGTTCCGGGAGCGTCGCGGCGCACACCGCCAGGGCCGCACCGTCGCGGACGGCATGGTGACGTTGCCGTTTATCCGGCCGATTAACGCCCTGGGTTCCTTGATCGACCCGTCGAAAGAGGATGATCCTCCGCAGCTGAAACCCGGCGACATGGTGGCCGACCAGTATGAAATCGCCGGGGTGATCGCACACGGCGGCATGGGCTGGATTTACTTGGCCAACGACCGAAACGTGTCCGGCCGCTGGGTGGTGCTCAAGGGTTTGATGGACGATGTGCAGGCCCGCGATCACGTGGTGGCGGACGCCGAGCGGGAGTTCCTGGCAGACATTACCCACCCCGGGATTATTAAGATCTTCAACTTCATTGACGATCCTCGCGTCCCCGGTGGCTTCATTGTCATGGAGTATGTGGGTGGCCCTTCCCTGAAGGACCGCCGCAAGGAACAACCAGGTCACGTGTTTGATGTGGACATTGCCATTGGCTACATCCTGGAAATCCTGCCAGCCTTGGAGTACCTGCATTCCCGCGGGGTGGTGTACAACGACCTCAAACCGGACAATATTGTGGTCACCGAGGACCAGGTGAAGCTTCTGGATTTGGGTGCGGTCAGCGGCATCGGCGCTTTTGGCTACATTTACGGCACTAAAGGTTTCCAGGCCCCTGAGGTAGCCACCGAAGGCCCCTCTGTGGCATCGGACATTTACACGGTAGGCCGTACCTTGGCCGCTATGTGCTGCCGCCTCCCGATTGTCGACGGCGTGTTCGCACCCGGGCTGCCCTCCCCCAGTGAGGAACCCCTGTTCCGGCAGTATTTGTCACTGTATCGCCTTCTGCTGCGCGCCACCCACGAGGACCCGAAGCAGCGTTTCCGGGACATTAGCGAACTGCAAACCCAGCTGTACGGAGTGCTGCGGGAAATCCTGGCCATCCGCGACGGCAAACAATTTCCGGCGCAGCACTCATTGTTTTCGCCGCAGCGTACCACCTATGGCACCAAGCATCTGGTGTTCCGCACGGACCAGCTCATTGACGGCATTGACCGCCGCGTCAAAATCACCTCCCCAGAAATTGTGGCGGCGCTGCCAGTGCCACTGATTGACCGCAACGATGTGGGCGCGGCGCTGCTGTCGGGGTCATCGTACGCCGAACCAAGTGAGGCCCTGGAGACGATGCGGCAGGCGATGCAGGCGGAGGAATACGCCTCCAGCACGGAAATCCCACTTGGGGTGGTGCGCGCGCTGCTGGACTTAGGGTTCACGGCGGAGGCACGCACGTGGCTGGTGTCGCTGGCCCCGAAGCTCACCCAGGATTGGCGCTACCAGTGGTTTTCGGGCGTCACGGACCTGCTTCTCGACGATTTCGAGGCCGCCCAGGAGCACTTCAACAACGTCCTCAACATCCTTCCCGGGGAGGCCGCCCCGAAGCTGGCCTTGGCGGCCGTTGCGGAAATGCTGCTGCAGCAGGCGGCCCTGGAACAGGCACCACTTCTCGACGCCGCGACCACCCGCGCCGCAGCCAACATCGACACCACCCCCGCCGAGCTGGTGATTAGCACCGACCCTGAATCGCTGCGCTATCAGGCCATGGTGCTATACGGGCTGGTGTGGGCCACCAACCCAGCAACCGTATCCTCGGCGTTTGGCCTGGCCAGACAACTCATGGCGGAGGGTCAAGTGGAGTTGGCGGTGGCCGCGCTGGATAAGGTTCCCCAACCGTCGCGCCATCACCGCATGGCAAAGCTGACCACGATTTTGCAGCTGGTGTCCGGCACCCCAGAGGATCTCACAGAGGCCCGGCTGCGCCGGGCGGCGCGGCGCCTAGAAGAAATACCCACCAACGAACCACGGTTCCTACAGATCAAAATCGCCGTGATGAGCGCCGCACTGAACTGGCTCGGCAGCCACAACTTGGACTCCGCGGCCAGCTCCAACGACTTGTTCGAGTGGCCGTTTACGGAGCGTGGGTTGCGCACCGGACTGGCTGCGGCACTACGCCAGCAAGCCAGGTCGGCCCCCTTTGCCCGACACCGCTACACGCTGGTGGACATCGCCAACGCGGTGCGGCCGACCACACGGTTTTAAGCTTCGGCGGCCAGCTTCATGGCGTAGCGGGCGATGGCAAGCTCCTCATTGGTGGGCACCACAAACACCTTGATCTTGGAGTCATCAGTGGAAATTTCGCGGGCACCATTGTTGGGGAGGCTGTTGCGCTCTGGGTCGATCTTGATGCCCAGTTCCTCCAAGTTAGCCAAGGCGTCGGCACGCACATTGGGCGCGTTCTCGCCTACACCAGCGGTGAAGGTAATCGCATCCACCCGGCCCAATGCCACCATATAGCTTCCGATGTATCGACGCAGCTGGTGGATGTAAATGTTGTAGGCCAACCACGCGTCCTGGTCGCCCTGCTCAATGAGCTGGTCCAGTTCGCGGAAGTCATTCACACCGGAAATGCCCTTCACACCGGAAGAACGGTTAAGCAGTTGATCAATCTCATCAATGCTCATTCCAGCGGAACGATGCAGGTGGAAAATAATGCCCGGATCCACGTCCCCTGAGCGGGTACCCATGACCAAACCAGCCAACGGGGTCATACCCATCGACGTATCCACGGCCATGCCACCGCGAATCGCCGATGCCGACGCACCATTACCCAGGTGCAGCGTGATCTGGTTCACCTCATCGGCGGGTTTGCCCAGCAGTTCCGGGATGTGCTGGGACACGTATTCATGGCTAGTGCCGTGGAACCCGTACCTGCGCACGCCATGCTCCGCCGCTACCTCAGCGTTGATCGCATACACCGCTGCTGCGGGAGGGACAGTGCTGAAAAAGCCGGTGTCAAACACCGCGACGTGGGGGACGTCGGAAAGCAGATTGCGAGCCACCTCAATGCCGTCAATGTTCGCAGGATTATGCAGTGGTGCCAGCGGAATCAGGTCCCGCACCATGCCCAGTACCTCATCGGTGATGATCACCGGCTGGGAGAACAAAACACCACCATGCACCACGCGGTGCCCCACGGCAGAGATGTGCACGTCCTCCAGACCGCAACCATGCTCGCCCATCAGCGCAAACGCCATGTCCAGACCCGCAGAATGATCCGGGATCGGTGCTGAGGTGGTGTATTTTTCGCCACCGAACTTCAGGGTCACTGTGCCCTGTTTCTCGCCGATTTGCTCCACCAAACCAGACGCAAATGGCTCATCGGTTGCGTGTTTTTTCGGGTCAACCAGTTGGAATTTAATCGACGACGACCCGGAGTTCAGCACCAACGCAAGATTCTCAGGTGCCTGCACCTGAGGTTCAACGGTGTTCATTTATTTGTCTCCTGCCTGAATAGCGGTGATAGCCACGGTATTGACAATATCCGCCACCGTCGCGCCACGCGACAAATCGTTCACCGGCTTATTCAAGCCCTGCAAAATTGGTCCCACAGCCAGGGCGTGGCCCGTGCGTTGCGCCGTCTTGTAACCAATGTTGCCGGCATCCAAATCAGGGAAATAAACACGTTTGCCTGCCCCGCCACCGTGGATTCGGGCATTTTCTTCGCCGCCACCACGGGGTCCACGGCCGCATCGAACTGCAAAGGACCATCCACATGCAGCTCCGGGTCCAGCTTCTTTGCCATCTCCAGGGCAGCCGCCGCACGATCCACATCAGGACCAAATCCGGACGTTCCCGTCGAATACGAGAGGATAGCCACCCGAGGATCGATACCGAACTGCGAGGCAGTCTTTGCCGAGACCACCGCAATCTCACCCAGCTGCTCCGCTGTGGGGTTCGGATTCACCGCACAGTCGCCAAACGCCCACAACCGACCACGCAGCACCATCAAGAAAATGGATGACACCACGGACGCGCCGGGCACAGTCTTGATGATCTGGAACGCCGGCTTAATCGTGTGCGCGGTGGTGTGTGCCGCGCCGGACACCATGCCATCAGCCAGCCCGAGGTGGATCATCATTGTCGCGTAGTACGAAATGTCCTTCATGGTTTCACGAGCCTCTTCCAAGGTCATTCCCTTGGATTTACGCAGCTCCGTGAACTGTTCAGCGAATTCCTCAGCACGCGGATCCGTCAGCGGATTCGACAGCGTGGCCTTAGACAAATCCAACCCGAGCTCCGCCGCCCGTGCCCGAATCGCCTCTGGATCGCCCAAAATGGTCAAGCGACAAATGTCCCGCTTCAACAGCTCATCAGCCGCCTGCAGAATACGGTCATCGTCACCTTCAGGCAGGACAATATGCGAGTTGTAGCCCTTCGCCTTCTTCAGCAACCACGTTTCAAACACCACCGCGCTCATCACAGGTTCAACGTCCACCTGCAACGCGGCCTTCACCTTATCGACGTCCGCGGCTTCCACAGCAGTCACCGCAGCAGCCACCACTGCGCCTAACGCTGATGCTTCCTGCAACGTCACATCAACATGGGGACCCGGGGCGTCGATAAGCAACAAAAGAGGAATGCCCAGCGCCGATGCAGCCCTGGCGTCAAATCGATATTGCCAATGCCGCGCAGCAACACCGGCGAATCGCCAGCTAGGGGATCAGCGGCAACAACATCCTCCAGCACTAAAGAATCAGTGACAAGGTCGCGGGGCACACAGCCCAATGAGGTTGCAAGGGCAGAAATATCAATATCATCAAAGTTGCGACCAATGGTGGTCACTAGGACGGAACGAGCATTGCCAGTCACGGAAGTCCTTTCTATACCGCTATTTTTATAGGCTGTGATTCACCGCATAAGTGTACCTATTGTGTCGATCTGGTGACAGTACCGCACCCCCACATACTGTCTTAACCGAACCAAGTAAGATAATGGACAAAAATCCCCCCGAGACGCAAGGAAAACAGAACAGCATGTCCCGCCCCCTGCGCGTAGCAGTCATTGGAGCTGGTCCCGCCGGCATTTACGCCTCTGACCTGCTTATGAAGTCCGACACAGACGTCCTCATTGACCTTTATGAGCGCATGCCCGCCCCCTTCGGACTTATCCGCTACGGCGTGGCACCCGACCATCCCCGCATCAAAGGCATTGTCACATCCCTACACAAAGTGCTGGACAAACCGGAACTGCGACTCCTTGGCAACATTGACATCGGCAACGAGGTCACCGTCGACGAACTCCGCGAATACTACGACGCCATCATCTTCTCCACCGGCGCCACCGGTGACCGCAACCTAGACATTCCCGGCGCGGACCTCGAAGGCTCGTTCGGCGCAGGGGAATTCGTGGGATTTTACGACGGCAACCCTGACTTCGAGCGCTCCTGGGATTTGTCCGCCGAGTCCGTGGCCGTTGTGGGCGTCGGCAACGTTGGCCTTGACGTGGCCCGCATCCTCGCCAAAACCGGCGACGAACTCCACGTCACCGAAATCCCCGACAACGTGTACCAAAGCCTCAAAAACAACAAGGCTAAGGAAGTGCATGTGTTTGGTCGGCGCGGCCCAGCCCAGGCGAAATTCACGCCGCTGGAGCTCAAGGAACTTGACCACTCCCCCACCATCGAAGTGATCGTCAACCCCGAAGACATCATCTACGACGATGCTTCCGAACAAGCACGACGCTCCTCCAAAACGCAAGATCTGGTGTGCAACGTGCTCGAACAGTACGCCATCCGCGACCCCAAAGGCGCACCCCACAAGCTCTACATCCACTTCTTCGAATCCCCCGTGGAAATCCTCGGCGAAGACGGCCATGTGGTGGGAATACGAACCGAACGCACCGAACTCGACGGAAACGGGGGCGTGCGCGGCACCGGACAGTACACGGATTGGCCTGTCCAAGCCGTCTACCGCGCTGTGGGCTACCGCTCCGACGCCGTTGGGGGCGTTCCCCTTCGACGCTGAGCGCGCAGTTATCCCCAACGATGGCGGACATGTACTTGACGAGGACGGCGCCATCATCCCCGGGCTTTACACCACGGGCTGGGTCAAGCGCGGACCGGTCGGACTCATTGGCAACACCAAGGGCGATGCCAAGGAAACCACCGAAATGCTCCTCACTGACTGGAAAAATGGCACTCTCACTCCGGCCACCAAGCCCGAGGAAGACGCCGTGATCCAATTCTTGACCGACAAAAATATTGCCTACACAACCTGGGGCGGCTGGCATAAGCTCGATGCCGCTGAACGTGCACTCGGCGAGGCCGAAGGACGCGAACGCAAGAAGATCGTCGAGTGGAACGACATGGTCACCCACGCCCACCACAAAAACGAGGATTAGGTTGAGGTGGCGTGTGGCGTGCAGTCTTCGCCTTTCGCAACACGCCCACAGCACCCATCCCACACCAACCACCTATTGTGAGCAACGTCGCCCTGTGGGAAATGCCGCAATTTCCAGCACACTTTTTTCGTACCGGAAAGTTCACAACGCCGCCCCGAATAGCGTGCTGGTAAGGCTGTTATCAAAGTTCATTGTTGCATTGTGGTGTGGTTAGCGAGTTGCTGCAGTTCGGAAGCCTTCCTGCCCGCACTTCTGAACACTACAAACACGCCACGATTTGCGCCATGCCGAGTTTGCCATGGCGCCTCATAGTGGTGTTTTGAGTCTAGACTGTGGGCCATGCCCATTTATTTTGCTGTTTCTCACCTCGCGCAATTGAGCGCGCTTGAGGTGCATAAGTTGTATAAGTTACGTGTTGATATTTTTGTTCATGAGCAGAAGACCCCTTACGCAGAGATTGACGATGCCGATGCGCTGGACACCACATTCCACGTGTTGAATTGGGATGCGGATAAGAATTTGATCGCCACCGCACGTGTATACCCATGCGTTATCGAGGGCAAGGACATGGTTCAGATTGGTCGCGTGTGTGTGGCCGAGAATCACCGCCACCAGGGCATTGGCGAAGAGCTGATGCGCCAAACCATGCGCCTAGCGGATGAGCAGTTCCCCGGCCTGGATGTGTTTTTAGAGGCGCAGACCAAGCAGCGCGATTTTTATGAGGGTTTTGGGTTTGAGGCGGTAGGTGAGGAGTTCACCATTGAGGGTGTTCCGCACCTGCCCATGCTGAAAGAAATCACAGTAGCCACTAGCTATCTAGAACACTGTGATTGCGGAGGCCGCGCGTTGTGCGCGGTCTCGTGCCGTTTCTGCGTCTTCTGCGGTGGCGAGGGCGACGCCCATGCGGCGTGTTGGGTAAGAGACGGGTTTTCCAAAGAGCCGGATGTCGGCTTCTTCAACGGCGAGGGCCTCGGCCACACCGTCGAACGTGACCCCAGCGGCATCGATACCACCGTAGATGACGGCAGACGCACCGGGTGAGGTGAGCGTGACGTCGATAGGCAGACCGAGGATGGCGCGGGCGTGGAGCTCGAATTCGGAGAAGCGCTGGGTGGCCAGGGTGACCAGGCCAGTATCGTGAGGGGCGGGGCGAGACTTCGGAGAAGTAGACGTCGTCACCGGAGACGAACAGCTCCACGCCAAAGAGTCCGTGCCCGCCGAGGGCGTTGGTGATGCGGGCGGCGACGGAGCGGGCATTTTCCAAGGCAATGCTGGGCATGGGTATGGGCTGCCAGGATTCCACGTAGTCGCCGTCGCGTTGGAGGTGCCCGATGGGTTCGCAGAACCAGGTGGCGGTTTTACCGGAGCGGGGGTCGATGGAGCGGACGGTGAGGAGGGTGATTTCGTAGTCGAAGTCTACGAATCGTTCAACAATAACGCGACCGCCCTCGACACGCCCGCCGGATTGGGCGTAATCCCAGGCTGCAGCAATATCATCGTCATCGCGGACGATGGACTGGCCTTTGCCGGAGGAACTCATCACGGGTTTGACCACGCAGGGGAAGCCCATGGCGGCGACGGCTTGTTTGAATTCGAGGGGGGTTGGAGGCGAAGGAGTATGCGGAGGTCGGGAGTCCGAGTTCTTCCGCAGCGAGACGCCGGATTCCTTCGCGGTTCATGGTCAATTGTGTGGCGCGGGCGGTGGGGATGACGGTAACGCCGTGGGCTTCACAGTCATCGAGCACATTGGTGTCCACCGCCTCGATTTCGGGGACGATGAACTGCGGTTTGACCTCGGCAATGAGTCGCCGCAGTTCGTCGGGGTTGGTCATGTCGATCACGTAATGCGCGTGCGCAACTTGGTGTGCGGGCGCATTTTCGTAGCTATCCACCGCGTGTACTTCCACGCCGAGACGTTGGAAGGCAATGGCCATTTCTTTACCGAGTTCACCTGATCCGAGAAGCATCACTGTGGTTGCACTTGGGCTGAGTGGGGTGCCAATTCTATTCGGCGTGAACACGATGCTCTGACTCCTTCAGGCGGTTTGACTGTGGGTGTCGGTCTGTCGCAAGTATATTCACTCATAGCGCTACATGCAGTATGTTTGCGTAATGCGCGATGGTGTCAACAAATTTTTCATCGTGGCTTGTCAGGATCACGGCTTTGCCGCGCGCGAGTTCGGCAGCAAGCATCCAGTGGAAGCGTTCGCGATCGGCGCTGTTCAGGGCGGTATCGGGCTCATCAAGGAGAATCAACGGTCGGTCATAGGCAAAGATCGCACCAAGTTGGGTGAGCTTCAGTTGCGACCTTGTGAGGTCAAGGGGGTGCGTGTCGGGGTTGTTTGGTGCATCCGGCCACCACTGCCTTACCGTGGAATGAATCACCTGGTCCGCCGCGTTATGCAGAGCAAAAGCCGCCTCATGATGCTTTTCGACGCCCCGAAGAAGCGTTGTTTTGCCGCTCCCGTTAGCGCCCCGCAACCACAGCACCCCACCCTTGCGCGGGGCAAGGCGTATCGGCCCGACACGAAACTGTGGCGTTGCTTTTTGATGAAACTTCCACCAGGGCTGCGGCTGGGTGCGCTCCCCCACAATTTCCCCAAGATTAAGGGTTTCCCCCGGTTCGACGGCATCCGGCAGGTTGGTGCATGGTTCTATTACTTCTTCTCGCACGGTGACGTGCGGCAAGGTACCCAACAGAGCCCTGAGCTGGGCAGTTGATTCCCGGTCAAGCCCTTCGTAAGGCTCGTCAAGCACCAGGTGCGGCGGCTCCACCACCAGCAGCATCGCAAGTGTAAGGCGTTTGGTCTGCCCTGTAGACAATTCCCGAGGGTTGCGTTCCAGCAGGTCAGAAAGCCCCAGTTTATCCGCAATATCCAGGCAGCGGCGCTGCATCTCACCGCGCTCTACGCCACGTTGCTCAAGGCCAAAGGCGATATTCTCAATCACAGTGTCCCGCAGGAAACATCACATCCACAGCGCAATCACCACCGCTATGGCTGCTGCAGGAACAATAATGCGCAGAGCTTTGTGCGTCGCGCTATCGGGAACAGGGCGCAGCACAGTACGACGCCCCGGCAGCCCCACACCCAAAACCTCCAGGTCAGGCGCGCGCTGCGCCCCCGCATCCAACAGATGCGTGATGGTGGGCAGGAGCGCGCGGGCGGTGGAGAGCAGGGGGTTCACGGGGACGTCGATACGCGAGATGCTGCGCATACCGAACCTTCTCAAACGTGGCGCGCCCTTCCGGGAGAATACGCAGAGCGGAACTAAGAATGTAGCTGAGGTTCGCGGGGGCACGGGTGGCTTGCATAGCTTTCGCCAGGTCGGCAACAGTAAAAGCACTGAAAGCGGCCAAAGCGACGGCAACCAAGGCGGCGCAGCGCAACGCCAATTCGGCGGCGAGATGCGCGTGCCCAAATGGAATGTGGATCACTGCCAGCGAGAGTGCCATCGGCAAGACAAGCAATGCGGTGGGCATCAGCACGCGACGCCACAGCAACGCCGCAACCAGGAAAAACGCAGACAACCAGGGGTTATTCACGCCCAAGATGAGAATCCACGCGCTGGCGGCGAAGGAAAGAATGGTCAGAGGGTTCATCGGAATGCGGCGAGTGTTCGCTTGGGTAGGGACTTGAGCACCAGCCAGACCAGCAGCATCACCAGCGCCTTATCCAACGGATCCGAAATAAACGATTGCAGCGTCACCGACTGTAACAGAGAATGACCCATCTCACGCAGCAGCGACACCACCGCCCCTGTGCCCACGCCAGCCGTGCCGCCGTACACAAACGCAGCAACCGGGGCCGCGAGCATGCCGACAACAATGCCAATCACAGCACCAGAGAGCAGCACAGTTGCTATATTCTTCAACGCGCCGTGCTTGATAGCAACACCCGCAAGCCCTCCGACGGCTGCGCTCGTTGCAGCAAAGGCAACACCGAGGGGTTAAAAGCACTCCACACCAGCGAACTCAACACGCCCGTGGCTATGCCCGCCCACGGACCAGCCAACGCCGCCACCAGCACCGTTCCCGTCGAATCCAGGTACAGCGGAATACCCACCGAACCAATAATCTGGCCCACTACGATATTCAGCACCAGCGCCACCGGGATCATCGACACCAGCCGCGCGGGCAACGCCGGAACAGTAGCCACCAACAGCAGCACCGCCCCCGTGACATACCCGCCCAGCGTGATCAACGCCTGCGAACTCGCCCCCACCGACGACCAATCAGTCGGCCTCGCCACCACCACAAACACCCACGTCGCGGCGATAAACAACGCCCCCACACCAGCAAGGGTCTTTTGAACAGCACTCAGTGACATACCACAACCTCACAACATAAAACCCCTATGTCACCTCGGGGTTTACCTACAGCACATCATCATAGCAACTGCTTAACGACGCCCACCAACTCCCGCTTCGCAGCCTTAACATCCGCATCCCGCACCAAACGCGCATTATGCGGGCGACCCCAATGATTCTTAAAATCCGCGACCGTGGTGCCACGAAGAAGCTGTGATGTGGTTTTCCACATCAACCGTGACGGGGATTGCTTGGTAAGGCACCGTACCTAAGGCAACCATGCAGGTCAGGAGGTCATGGATCTGCGCCTGGTAGCCCTCCCCTTGAGCCTGGTGAAACTCAAAATAGAACCTCAACATTGGGTGCAGAAACTCCGGCAACAACGGCAGATCATCCGGGCGTGATCACCATCTGCTCCGTGACCTCTAGGGAACAGACCGTGATCGGCGTTGGCGTATGTTTAAACGCAACCTGGGCCGCGTGCGGATCAACCCAGCTATTCCACTCCGCCGTCGGGGTCGTGTTACCCGGGTACAGATATGCCCCGCCCATGAGCGTGATGTGCTTGGGCAGCTGGTCACGTTGTTGCATGTAGGTGGCTAGATTAGTCGCCGGACCAGTCACAATAAGGTGCAGATCCTCATGCTCGTGGATAGCCTCATCCCACAGGCGCATCCACTCCCCCGGCTGGGCTGGTGGCAGATCAACCGAGTGTTTCGCGTAACCCCACGCCTAGGGGGCCATGCGTCTCTGGGGTGGTCACCAATGGAACCTGCAAGGGTTCGGAGCAACCGGCGGCCACTGGGACGTCGACAAGCGAACACTGATCCAGCACAAACCTGGAGTTCATCGCGGCCTGCGCCGCCGTGGTGTTACCCGCCGTGGTTGTGACCGCCGCGAGGTTGATGGAGCCCTGACGATGCAGGCACGCGAGGTACGTCAGGGCGACGGCATCATCAATACCGGTATCGCAATCAAGCAGAATGGGGCGCATGGAGTGAGGCTAACTCTCCATCACATCATGAATAACAATTGTCTGGTCGCGGCCCGGGCCAACGCCAATGTAGGAAATACGGCAGCCTGACAGTTCCTCCAGGCGGCGAACATAATCCTGGGCCTTCTGGGGAAGCTCGTCGAAGGTGGTGCACTCGGAAATGTCCTCGTCCCAGGCGGGCATCGTCTCATAAATCGGCACCGCATGGTGGAAATCGGACTGGGTGATGGGCATCTCGTCGTGACGAACGCCGTCGACATCGTAGGCCACGCAGATCGGAATCTCACCAATGCCGGTCAGCACATCCAGCTTGGTTAAGAACAAATCAGTAAAACCATTCACACGCGACGCGTAGCGAGCAATCACCGAATCGTACCAGCCACAACGACGCTTACGGCCCGTATTCACGCCGACCTCACCGCCGGTGGTCTGCAAATACTCACCCCACTTATCAAACAACTCCGTGGGGAACGGCCCGGCACCCACGCGAGTGGTATATGCCTTCACGATGCCTAACGACGACGTGACACGCGTTGGCCCAATACCAGAACCAACGCAAGCACCACCCGCCGTGGGGTTCGACGACGTGACAAACGGATAGGTGCCATGATCCACATCAAGCATGGTGGCCTGGCCACCCTCCATCAGCACATGCTTGCCCTGGTCAAGAGCCTTATTCAGCTCAAGTTCGCTCTCGATGACCATCGGGCGCAGCCTGTCCGCATAGCCCAGGAAATACTGCACAATCTCCTCGGCAACAATCGCCTTGCGGTTGTACATCTTCACCAGAATCTGGTTTTTCACGTCCAGAGCAGACTCGACCTTCTGGCGCAGAATCGACTCATCGAAAATGTCCTGCACGCGAATACCCACGCGAGACACCTTGTCCGCATAGGCAGGGCCAATGCCGCGGCCTGTTGTGCCGATGGCGCGCTTACCCAAAAAACGCTCCTGCACCCGGTCCAACACCTGGTGATACGGCGCGACAACATGGGCGTTGGCAGAAATACGCAGGCGGGACGCATCCGCGCCACGGGACTCTAGGCCGTCGATCTCATCGAACAGCGCTTCCAGGTTGATCACCACGCCATTACCCAACACCGGCACAGCGTTTTCCGACAGCACCCCCGCAGGTAGAAGCTTCAGCTCGTACTTTTCACCACCAACGACCACTGTGTGCCCGGCATTGTTGCCGCCATTGGGTTTTACTACATAGTCAACCTGGCCGCCCAGGATGTCGGTGGCCTACCTTTGCCTTCATCGCCCCACTGGGCACCGACGATGACGATTGCCGCCATAGTGTTAGTCACTTCCGATCGTTGGAAACTTTAAGACGCCACGACATCATACTATGAACCGCCCCTAGCTGCGACGTTATGGGCTGTGAGATTGCCTGAGCGATCGATGGAAGCACAATCACAACAAAGCACATTAGTTTTATCATTTCCGCCAACTAGCATTAATAAAAAATCAAATAAGGCACATATTATTACAGAAGTGCAATAGTTGCAGCATACTAGATTGTCACCTCACAATAATCACTATAACATTCATTACGACCATTACCCTATTTTAATATCAGCTGGCGCTACCATTTCTACACAGTCTTTCACATTTAAAAAAACGGTGTTTTTTATTGGCGCGTTAACAGAAACATTCCAACTGCCATTAGCCATTGTCTTTACACCTAGCAACAGCCAGCATCTCAAAGACAATTTCCAACCCCCAAAGCGCATTTTATAACCCTATTACACCGGCTAAGGCCGTGATACACGGGAGCACTTTGGATATCTAACCCTTTCCAGCACACAAATCAGAGACGACCAGCATCACGAAACCGCAGTTTGCAAGGGTTTACGACCAATACCCACAATCATTGTTTTACAGCCAACTATCACGCAATAAGCCAGGCGTGCCTCACGATTATCACTGGATAAGCGTGCTACGGTGGGGTATCTGCGTTGACATGCCCCCATCAAAGCGCTATCACCCCAGTTCAGACCCAGTTTTGAACGGGGTTAACCCGCAGGGGTGGTGGGGTGGTCTCAGATAACTCGATACCGGCGTTTGGTGTGTAGTGGGTTGACCTGGTGTTTTTATCGTGATTTAAGGAAGCAAATGTGGGAATGTGATCTATTCGACGGGGGGTGTGTAAACCGTTTCCTCCGCCGCTGGTCAGAGGGGGCGTTTTTGAGGTAGGGTTGGAAACCAAGTACCGCGATATAGCGGATGGAAACATGCTCAATCCCGCCAACTGACTCGACTTCCGCCACTGTGTTAGAAACCAAGTACCGCGATATAGCGGATGGAAACCCATCTAACCCGATACGCAGGTATATGACTCGATATCCCACCTGTTGGAAACCAAGTACCGCGATATAGCGGATGGAAACCACTCTGATGGCCTCTGCGGCTTCCTCTTGTCCCGTTGGAAACCAAGTACCGCGATATAGCGGATGGAAACGCACTCATGATGGCCCTCTGCGGCATCCTCTCGTCACGTTGAAACCAAGTACCGCGATATAGCGGATTGAAACTATTTTCGCGTGGGGATCGATTTGCCCAGTTCACTAGGTGTTGGAAACCAAAGTACCGCGATATAGCGGACTCAAAAACAGGCTCTATTGGATGGAATCAGACCACTTTTATTGAGTTAGTCGTCAAGCGTCATGATTATTACGAAACGCTTTGGTACTATGCATTGTGCGCACCCCAACAAATCCCAGACTCGCACGTACAGACTAGGCTCTTTGATTTTTTTCATCAGGGTGCATGCATAACTTTTTAGTTGAATTTAGCGCGGATGCCAGAAGCATCTCTAGAATGCTCGCATGACGCAAAAAACAGATAGGCTGCTAAATCGAATACGCAGCAATTTTATTAGCAGCCAAAGGCTAGGGTCGGCAGTCTGCAATATCGCCACTCCGCAAGCCAGCGCAAACACTATCACTTACGGTGAAATCGGCGACGAGCTTGTTTTTCTATAAATATCTATAAGCAACCTTGATGCACCCAGCAGCCCAAAGGTTACATCTGCAGGCAATAATGCAACATTTCTCTCACAACTACCTTTTGAGTGGAAAATTTTCCGTCTACTGCCCGATACTGATGTAAGCACAGATGTAGAGCCAGAAAGATGGAAAGTAGCAATGTTCAAGAAGAAGGTAGATCCGTTAGATGTTGAAACAGAGTTCCTGATGAAGCTGGCAGGGAGTGATTACCCAGTCTGCACATTCTGTTGCGCAGAACTGGACAAGGGCTGCCGTCATCTTCAATCAGGTTGTCTCCTCCGAAGGCGCTCTGACCGGCGCAGTTGTGTGCCCATTCATTGTCGCTGACGGGCAACGTTTTCAAGGAAAGTGGCTCCCCGACGAGTACGGGCAGGAAATGATGCGTGTTGTAGAGGAGTGGCAGAAGAGCATGATTGAGCTTGGTGATAGGAAATTTACCGCATGGACTGCCTTGTTCTTTGGCGTCACCAATGAAGGCGGACAATACAGTTTTACCAGCATAAATGAATACGATCCAAGCTACGGAAAATGGCGCATCAGCGACAATGAGGAGGTCAACTGGTGGGCCTTCCATGAAGGTTTCCGCGACGCACCTGAGCGGTAGCCCGCCAACGGTGACGCAGATGCTCGACGGCGGTTGCGCGGCCGTCGATAAGCGATAACCGCAGCTACTCGTACCGCAGTGCGTCAATTGGGTTGAGTTTGGCGGCTTTGTTCGCAGGATAATAGCCGAAGAACAGGCCAATTCCCAGGGAGAAGAACAACGCGATGAGCACACCAGAGATTGGTGGGTAGACAAAAGCACCCATCATGGCGGAACCAATCATGCCTATAGCGCCGCCGAGGATCACGCCGATGATGCCGCCGAGCAAACCAACAATCATGGCCTCCACCACGAATTGGATGCGGATGGCGTTGCGTGTCGCGCCGAGGGCTTTGCGGACGCCGATTTCGCGAGTACGTTCGGTAACGGTCACCAGCATGATGTTCATGACGCCGATGCCACCGACCAACAGGGAGATGCCGCCGATAGCAGAGACGAACATGCTGACCGTAGATAGTTGCTGGTTGAAGCTTGCAAGTTCTTTCTTTGCATCCTTCATTGCGACCCGGTAGTAGACGTCGTTTTCGTACTGCTGGTCAAAGAATTCCTGCACTTTTTGTTTGACTTGGCCATCGTCAGTGCCAGGAGCGGGGCGGACACTGACGGAATCCCACGCGCCGTCAGCATTAGCGAAGCGTGATTCTGAGGGCCAAGGAACGTACATCGTAGAATCATCCCCCAAATTAACAAGTCCCCCTTTTGATGCCGTTTCCTCGTAGACGCCTACGACAACAAACGAGGTGTTGCGGCCGTCAGTGTTGGTGAAATCCACCTCAGCTCCCAAGGCAGCGTTGTTATTTCCGTGGAAGAGCTGTTGTACGGCCTTCGGGGAAATAACGGTGACCTGACGGTCACCCTCAATGTCTTCCTCGGTAAGGAGTCGGCCCACTGCCGGCTTCAATTTCTTCATGGTGATGAAGTCCGTGTTCACCGCGTTGAGAGTGATGTTTTTGGTACCCACTTGAGCGGGAGTAGAGATAGTCCCCTGATATTGTGCTGCACTGCCAATGCCCACACCAGCAATTTGTCCAGGGAAGCGTCTCTTCAGATCGCTGACCATGTCGGCACTGATTTTGCTACTCTGGTCAACCTCCACCGGAGACGTGCCGTAACTGTTCTCGTCCTCTTCCTCCTCCTCGTTGGTGGTTCGAGATTTCACCTGTGCGGTGAGGTCGTTGATCCCGGCATCCGCAAGATTCTGCAACGTCTGGGCCTGCAGGGCATTACCCAGAGTCACAATCGCGATCACCGAGGAGATACCGATGATCACGCCCAGCAACGTCAACAGCGCACGCATTTTGTTGGAGCGCAGGCTGGTCAGGGCGAGTTTTATGGATTCTGCGAGGCTCATGCGAATACGCCATCCACCATGGTGACAATACGTGTTGTTTCCTCCGCCAATTCGGCGTTGTGGGTAATGAACACGATTGTTTTGCCTTGTTCCTGGTTGAGCTGGTGAAAAAGATCCATGACGAGCCGCCCGGTGCTGGAATCCAGGGCGCCGGTGGGTTCGTCGGCAAGCAGCACTTCAGGGTTGTTGGCCAAGGCTCGGGCAATGGCCACGCGCTGCTTCTGACCACCAGACAGCTCATTGGGCTGATGCTTCATGCGGTCTTTCATGCCCACAAGTTCCAGCAGCTCGGTGGCGCGTTCGTAGCGTTCCTTGGCTGAGTAACCCGCGTAGATCATGGGGATTTCCACGTTTTTGATGGCGTTGATCCTGGCGATCAAGTTGAAGTTCTGGAACACAAAACCGATGTTTTTGCTGCGGTAGCGCGCGAGCTGATCGTCATTGGAGTCCAGCATGTCCACGCCGTCGAAAAAGTAGGTTCCTTCGGTGGGGCGGTCCAGCAGACCGATGATGTTCATCAACGTGGACTTGCCGGAGCCGGAGGCACCAACCACGGAGACGAATTCGCCGCGGTCCACGTCAAAGTCGCAGCCGTGGATGATGGTGAGTTCGCCTTGATCGCCAATGTTGAAGCTTTTGACAATATTGCGCATTTCAATAAGGCGGTGGGGTTCTGGCTGCAAGCCGTGCATGTCCTGCGCGTCCTGCCCGCTCACGACCTTGGGAAAATTCTGTGTGTGGTTACCCATCCAGCTTCACCTGCTGCCCTACCAAACTACGGTAGCTGTCGGGGTTGCTCAGCACGGTGTCACCACTCTTGAGGTCACCTCCGGAGATGATGGTATCCACGTCATTGGCAGAGCCGACCTTTACCTTTACGTTCCGCCACCACTTTCAGACCGGAATCTTCAGCGACAACGAGGACGCATTGCTCACCTTTGTCGTTGGTGAACACGGCATCACGAGGCACCGTCAGAACGTTGGCCTTCTTTTCCGTGATCACCTGGGCTTTTGCGGTACCACCGATGAGCAGGCCCTGGCGCTCACCCGTCACCTCGATTTCAATGGGGAAGGTGACTTTCTGGGTACCTGAGCCGGATGCGCCGCCACCGCCAGCTCCACCTGCACCGGCTGCTGCGGAGGCACCACCGCCACCTTGGGCACCACCGCTCGAGCTCCTGTGAGCTGCCGCTGACGGACGACACAGAGGTGACGCGGCCGTGGAATTCCTTGGCACCCGTACCCACGGTGGTGAAGGTCACCGGGAGACCGGGAGTGATTTTGGAAACGTCAACTTCCTTGACGTCGGCACGCACCAGCAGCTTGGAGTCATCGCCCACAGCAAGCAATGCGCCGTTGGCGGCTTTGCCCTGTTCAGCAGCCACGTTGGTCACCACGCCGGAGAAGGGCGCGCGGATTTCCGAGGAGGAAATGTCGTAGCGCAGCTGGCTGTTGGCCTGCTCAGACACCAATTGCCCGGCCTCAGCGGCGCGGATGGCCTGTTGCACGCCCTGGTTGTAGGTGCTGAGCTGCTGGTCAGCGGCAAGTTTTGCCGATTCCAGGCCAGTAGCGGCCTCGCGTTTGGCGGCGAAAGTACCCGCCACATTACGCTGAGCAGCAGCCACTTCCTGATCCACCTTTGGCCAGGTTATCCAAGTAGGTTGCCTCGGCTTCGCGCAGCTGACGGTTCGCACTGTCCAGATTATTGATGGCATCGGCACCGTTGAGAATGCCATTGGCAATGCCCTGACCTGGGAGTCCAGCGATGCCGCCGCCCTGCTGACCCTGGCCTTGATCACCGTTGGCACCGCCTGCCTGGCCACCGGCTCCTCCGGCACCTCCACCTGCGGCGGCGGCACCGTTTCCAGCGGCGTAGAGGAGGTCAACACCAGCGCGAACGGCATTGATGGAGGCCGTCAGCGCCTGGGTGCGTGCCGCGTTCACAGCGTTGGCCTGGTCCCTGATCATTGGGTCGCGGCCGGTCGCACGGTCATGATCCTTAATCTGGAAGTTGATCACTGCGTCGTTAAACTGCCCATCGGCATTGCGCAGCGCAGCCTCGGCCTGATTGATCTGCGAGTTAAGCCCCTGGTCAAGCGCATCTTTGTACTGGTTGTACTGGTTCTGCGCCTGCTCGATCTGGTTTCGCGTGTTCACAGCGCCACTGTTCTGCTCTGCCAGCTGCTTGTTCAACTCGCGCTGGTTGCTGGACACATCAATCTGCGCCACCAACTGGTCCTGGTTCACATGGTCACCCACGCGCACGTCAAGAGCACTCACCGGGCCGGTGAGGTGCGTGTACAGGTTTGCGGTTTTCACCGGCGCAACCGAGCCATTGACAGCTACGCGACTGGAAAATTCTTTAGGCTTGAGCACCTGGTAGTCGCTAGTCGGGATGACCGTCGCAGATCCTCGTAGCAGGAGGAAATACGCACCCAACGCAGCAATCAGCACCAAGGCCACGATAGACGTGATAACCCACTGGCGTTTACTCAAATTCCTTATTTTCATTGCCGCCCTAAACGTATTCGGTCACATGAGATTCTTGCAATAATCTTACCGATACATATTTACAAGGCACGTTTAGTGGAGCCAACTCTACCCCTAGCCGCAGGTAGAGTGAGATTCACTACAAGTTTACCGATACACATCATTTTCACAGAATATTAACAGCAATATTGCTATTTACACAGCAGCAGTATAATTATCGCCATGCGTGTGCTTGCGTTACGCTGCGGCTGCCCCACATTCGACCTGCCCGAAACCTGCGAGGTTTTCGACCTCCCGGCTATTCCAACTCGCCGCGACCTCGCGCCCCTCGACGATCCCATCCACACCGCTCTCCCCCACGACCCGACGCCCTCACTCGACGAGATCGCCGCCATGCCCGACGTCGCGCATCTCGGAGCGCCAACGCTCGCGCCGCAACAACCCGACGAGCCCCTGCGGATAGTTATGGTGGGTACCGACGCCGCCCTCTCCACCGTACTCACCCGCCTCATGCGTATCGACGCCCTGTGGGCACAGATCGGCTTTATCCCCACCGCACCATCCACCGCCGCAGAGAACTGGGGTTTACCTGGGGATACTTCTTTGGCATTGAAGCTGGCGATGGAGGGAGCAGTTCATCCTGTGCCACTTATCCGTGACGATTCGGGCACTGCGGTGGCAGGCTCTGCCACAATTACGCCTTTTGAAGGGCGCGACTTTGTTGGCGAAGTCATCGTGGACGACCACGTTCTACTCAGCGGCAACAATGAACTCGGGAGCGCGACTTGTTCCCATGCTCGACGCACCGGGAATCGCCGCAGTCCGCTATAAGCGAGGGTGGTTCGGACGCGTTGGAGCCGATATGAGTTCCTTGTCTACTGGGCGCGCCGTGCAAGCGGGCGGCGTAAAACTCAAAGTAACCGTGGACGGTGTGGATAGGCCACGTCCTGTGGATAAGGTCACCTTCTACCGGCATTTACGGGATTTGCAGGTTGTACGGGGATAGGGCTATTTGGGGATACTATGCCGCAACTTCTGCGCGAACATTGAGCGTGATTCAGGAAAAGTATTTCCACAAACACATTAATCACCGTCGAGTGCGCTGCAGAAACAACCTAGGAATGGATTTGACATCCGCCAACGTTTCACATGTGCAACGGATCACCTCACCATATACCCGTCTTGTTGAGCGTGTTTATTGCGGGCTTTTTTCTTAATTAAGTCAGATACCCAGAGATTGTGCGAGATACCAAAATCTGATGGAACCCCCTCTTAATCCCACAACTCCGGCGGCATCGCCGGATGCTCGGACGTGGGTTTTAGAACCGCCACTGCGGATTTCTTGGACAGACCGCATACCTGTAAAAGGTCCACGATGATGGACCGGGTCTGCGCCAGAATAACCTGGGCGGACAGCACACGCCCTTCAGCGACGTCCAAACCTGCGGCCGAGCCGAGTTTACGTAAGCGTTTGACCAGTATCGGAATTTCGGCGGACTCGCTCACCTTGGTTTTCCCCATGTACAGCACGCTTAACTGGGACGCCACATCGGCTAGTTCTTCAATGATCTGGATTTGTTTTCTCACTCACCGTGTCGTGATCCTCCAAAAGCACCAGGGCACGTCGGGCCAGCACGCGTGTGTTGCGAATGGCGTTATCCACCGGGTTCAGGATGCGGATAAGCGATTTCACTCTACGGCGTTCCGGCCACAATAGCGGTGACATTCTCATGGATTCTTTGCCGCCTTTAGCGGCGGCGATCATGTTGTTGATGTTTGCCCTGAGTACCGCGCGCAGCAGCCAGGGCATGGCGAACAACATCGGCGTTATTGATGCGCAGAGCGTGGGCGACGTCAGTGAGCACGTCCGAGATGATTTCCAAGATAATGGCGATTTCTTTGCGCCCCGCAGACAGCGGCGAAATCGGGATGAGGCTCATGATGATCAGTCCCACCATTCCGCCGATGAATGCGTCCGACATGCGGTCCGTCCCACCGGACGTGCCGGGCGGAAGAATCGTGGCGATGAGGATCGAACCGAATGCAGCCTGGTTGGCCACCAGCGGGCCTTTATCCACTAGCGTGGCCAGGACCAGCGACAACGTCACTGCCACCATGATTTGCCACGTCCCGGACCCTACCCACGAGATAATAAAATCTCCCAGTCCCCACCCCTAGACTCACACCCACTACAAGTTCGATGGCACGACGAATGCGATCGCCGCCAGTCAGGCCCAACACAATGATGGCGGCCATGGGAGCGAAAAACGGGAGAGGGTGACCGAACAGGTTTTGCGCCACCCAGAAAGCTGCACCAGCAGCAACGCTGACCTGGACGATCCCTAGCCAGGATCGACGAACCCGAAGTAGACCAGCGTAAAGGCTGTTTACAGGGTTTTTCAACATGGCGCTCTTGGCCCGACTCAACGCGTGAACTCCTTGATGTTCAGCAGGCACACCAACGCCCCGGCTGCCGCTGGCGGCGCTGGGGCGAAGCGTATTTTTAGGTAGATCGATTACTTCGACAGGGAGCTTCCCACCGAGTGCAGATCCTGGCAGGCTTCCACGATGCGGTCAGCCATGCCCTGCTCGGCTAGCTTCATGTAGGAACGCGGGTCGTATGCCTTCTTGTTGCCGACTTCGCCGTCGACCTTCAGCACACCGTCGTAGTTGGTGAACATGTGGCCCACAATCGGGCGGGTGAACGCGTACTGCGTATCGGTGTCCACGTTCATCTTGATCACGCCGTAGCGCAGGGCCTCTTCGATCTTTTCCTTCTCGGAGCCGGAACCACCGTGGAACACGAAGTCGAAAGGCAGGGCGTCGTCACCCAGGCCCAGCTTCTGGCGGGCAACCTTCTGGCCGTCTAGCAGAACCTCGGGACGCAGCTTCACGTTGCCGGGCTTGTACACGCCGTGCACGTTGCCAAACGTTGCAGCCAGCAGGTAGCGGCCGTTCTCGCCGGTGCCCAGGGCGTCGATAGTCTTGGCGAAGTCCTCCGGGGAGGTGTACAGGTTGGCACCAGCCTTGGCCTCTACGCCATCTTCCTCGCCGCCGACGACGCCGATCTCTACCTCAAGGATGATGTTGGCAGCGTGTGCCTTGGCCAGCAGTTCCTGGGCGATTTCCAGGTTTTCGTCGATCGGCACTGCGGAACCGTCCCACATGTGCGACTGGAAGAGCGGAAGCTCGCCACGGTCCACACGCTCCTGGGAGATAGCGATCAGGGGGCGGACGTACTCGTCAAGGACTTCCTTCTGGCAGTGGTCGGTGTGCAGTGCAACGTTGATGTTGTAATGCTTTGCAGCCTCATGAGCGAAAGCAGCGAGGGCGCAGGCGCCAGCCACCTTGTTCTTAACGGACAGGCCGGAACCAAATTCGGCACCACCAGTGGAGAACTGGATGATGCCGTCTGACTCTGCTTCCGCAAAGCCACGCAGTGCGGCGTTAATGGTTTCTGAGGAGGTGCAGTTGATGGCCGGGTAGGCGAAGCCGCCCTTCTTGGCCTTGTCCAGCATCTCGGCATAGACCTCTGGGGTTGCAATTGGCATAGTCTGTTTCCTCCATTAGGTGACACAAGTTGGGCATTCTAGGTTTTAAAGTCCTGAGGTCGATTATGCCCCTGTTCTGCACTTTGTGCCCGTCTAAAGGGGGAATTTTTAGCGCCTCAATGCCCGATCAAACAAAACAAATACATTCCCACATTACGAGCAGTGCGTTGACGTGGCGAAACGCTCAGAAAAACCCAAAAAGTGAAATGCGACACCGTTGCACTCGGGCATCACCACGTCACACAGACACCGCTCAATCACCCCCGTTGCCCGTACTCTTCACGCCACCATGAGCCGAATCCCGCATGGCGTCCACCTTCACGGCGGCCTCCAAGAGCATCCAACCGGATAATTGAACAGACAAATCTCGCTCGGGAATGTGGGAACTCATCACTGCGCCCGCAATGGATTGCGCCGCCACCCCCGAGTTCTGCGGCAGCCGGGCATCCTCCGTCCAATCGGAAGCGAACACCGGCAGTCCATCCACCTCCAGGCGGTGGTTCCACACGCTTTCCGCAGATGCCAAGACGAGGCGCGCGGCAATGTCCCGTGTGGAATGGTTCAGTGGGGAATCGTCAGGCAGCCGCACCGCCACATCCGCCAAATAACGAGCCAGAATGCCTTTGAACAGCCCCCCATCTCCGCCGCCGGTATTCCAATCGATCACGCCCTTGGGGGTTGCCATGTCTTTGGCCACGGCGTGCACGAGGTCGCGCAGCCGGGACACGTATTTCATGGCCACTGCGGCCTTTTCGCCTTCGCTGACGGTGGTAAATCCATGCTGATTCACTATGCCTTCGTATTCCAGTAGGCGTTCCGAAAGTTCCAGGCAGGCACCCATCATCACGCCCTGGCAGTAGGGGTGAATATCTTTGACCACATCGGGACCGTGCATACGCATGCGCACACCGTCCATGACCAGGCCCTGATCATTAATCAGGTTGTCGTAGACCCAATCGATCAGCTCCTGCGCCTCCGTAATTCGTCCGTTGCGCGCCAACATAATGGCAGCGGGACCATTAGTGGGCACGTTGTAGAACGTCTCATTGTGCCGCCACGGCAGCACGCCCGTCAGGCTATCCCTTCCTGCAGAAATGTTGGATTCCAGCGCACGCAGACCTTTGGGGGACGAAGTTTGCGCACTCCACCAGCCCGGGCAGCCGCCAGCGCCAGCCACGCTTTGTCATCGTAGTAGCGGTTGTGGGTCCAGCCGCGAAGGTTGCGCACCCGAATTCCCCGCATGGTGTCCCTGATCAGCTGCAGGCGCTTGGTGGTGGTGCGTCTCGACGCCGCATCGACCAGACAATCCAGGTAGTGCGCCTGCCACCAGTAATGCCACTGCACAAACAGTTTGTCTTTGATGGCCGGTGGCCAACTCACCACAGCCAGGTTGGTCCGTGGAATACCCCACACGCGGCTGGCATGCCGCTCGTTAATGGCGGCTTCAGCAAGGTCGGCGCGGTGCGCCCATTTTTCTTCCACAGTGTCTCTCCTACCAGGCTTGTGAAATATCAGCGTGCTGGCGTATCCACGCATGCATAGCAATACCCGCTGCCACACCAGCATTAATAGAGCGTGTGGAACCAAACTGCGCAATCGAACACGTCATCAACGCCCCACTGCGCGCCGCCTCCGTCACACCCGGACCCTCCTGCCCGAACAGCAACAGACAGCGCTCCGGCAGCTCCGCTGTTTCCAGCGGCACGGACCCAGGGGTGTTGTCGATGGCCACAACAGTCAGCCCCTGCTCCTTTGCCCATTGTAAAAGCGTATCGACGTCCGGGTGGTGAAGGAGGTGCTGGTACCTATCGGTCACCATCGCCCCCCGCCTGTTCCAGCGACGTCTACCTACAATGTGCACCGTATTCACTGCGAACGCGTTGGCGGTGCGCACAACCGTGCCAATGTTGGCATCGTGCTCGAAATTCTCAATGGCCACATGCAGATCATGCCGACGGGTATCAATATCGGCGACGATGGCATCCCGCGTCCAGTACCGGTAGGCATCCACAACGTTGCGCCTATCGCCTTCGGCGAGCAACGCGGCGTCAAAACGCGGATCGGTGGGCAGCGGTTGACCAGGATGTTCTACCTCCCACGGCCCGACACCAACACGGGATTCTCCCCACTCGGTGGGGCCGGGGTGCTGATCAGGCAAGACCAAGATCCTCCAGGCCCAGGAGGAAACGGTAGTCCAGCCCCTCATCCGCAATGACCTTATCCGCACCCGTGGCGCGGTCCACCACCGTGGCCACCCCCACGACCTCCGCACCAGCCTCGCGCAGCGCCGCAACAGCGGTCAGCGGGGAATTACCGGTGGTCGTCGTATCCTCCACCACCAGCATTTCTTGCCCACAATGTCTGGGCCTTCAATACGGCGCTGCATTCCGTGCTTCTTCGCCTCCTTGCGGACCACAAAGGCGTTAATGTCGCGACCATCGGCGTGCATAATCGCCGTGGCCACCGGGTCCGCCCCCAACGTCAAAGCCACCCACAGCAACGTAATCCCAGTCGGCTGTCAGCTCCCGCAGCAGCTGGCCAATCAACCGCGACGCGCGATGATGCAGCGTTGCACGCCGCAAATCCACGTAATAGTCGGCTTCCTTGCCAGACGACAACGTCACACGGCCATGCACCACGGCCAGTTCCTTCACCAGCTCCGCCAATTCGGCCAACTGTGCATTATTTACCATCAACAACTCCTCAAACTACAGGGTGGGACCATCGCGCAGTGGATTCGTCCCAAACTCCTCCGCCAAATCCTCAAAGATACTGGAGGGACGGCGCTGCTCCCGCACAATACGGGGCGTCTGGGTCGGTTTGTCTTCCGGCTTCTTCTCCCCATCGGCGATGGCGTCGACCTCATCCACGCCCACCATGCGGGGCTCCACCACGCCGCGCACCTCAGAATGCATCCGACTGGGCATTTCCACCGGTGTATCGGGACGCTGCACCCGCAAAAACGGTGCTGGCTCCGGCTCTGGGGTGGGGGCTGGTGTCGGCTCTGGGGTGCTCTCTGAGGCTGCGGGCATCGGGCGACTCGATCCCAAGCTGTCAAATGCATCCACCTGCAACGCCGAGGTGCGTGGGGGTAGCATGCGCGCGGCGTCGGCAAGCAACGCCAACGGTTCCGAGGCAGCCTCCCACACCACCGGGGTTGTGCGGGGAACAAACTGCGCAAGAATCCAGTCAGATTCCATCCACACCTGCGAGACCTCAGCGGGCATGGCGGTCAGAGCGGCCTCCACACGCGCATCGATCAGGCGCTCCGTGGCACCGACATCATTACTCAAAATGCGGAAACCAGCGGTGGAACGCACGGGAACCAAATCCTCCGCGCCCTGCGGCACGCCACGATGCGCCTCCACCACAATGTCCGACGAGGAACCACGGCGAACAGCCATTACCGTCGTGCCGCCAATATCGGCCAAATACATCTCATAATCGCCGACGGTTCCACTCACCACTTCCCGCACAGGCGCGCCCGAGGCTGCGGTGCCGCGAGCCCACTCATCGTGCAGAAAATCATCACGCTTGGTGTAGCCAAAACCACGAGACATTGCCCACTGACGACGCTCCCGGCGCGACGACCCCGGCCACTTATCACGCCGACCGGGTGCCTCAGACTCTGACTGTTCTGCATGTTCTTCTTCTGAGTTAGCGCGATCCGCGATGGTGGCCTTGGTGGTCACCACAGGCTCAGGCTTCGCGTGCTTGCCTTTCGACGGCTTTGCCTTATTCGGCAAGACGATCTGCCGAGTATCGTCAGAGCGAAGCCCGCCAGCCGGGGCGACTGCCTGTTCGACGGTGCCATTGCTGTCCTTGGCCTGCTGCAACTGAGGGGTTCCGACGCGAATCAAGAAACCACAAGCCAACAGCGGCTGCTGCTGCTAACGCAGCCAATATAAACCACACGATGCCCTCTCAGAAGAATTCACTGATGTCTAATCGCTACGTTCAACCGGGTTATTTCGGTCGGCACACCACTGCGACCACCCACCCAAATACAAAGCGGCACCCGGAAGGCCCGCATGATGCATGGCGGCAATGGCCTGGGCGGAATGTACCCCAGAACCAGAATAGACAATGACGTTGTTGGGATCAGTCACCCCAACCTTCTCAAACGTGGCGCGGATCTCCTCGGCGGGACGGAAGGTGTTGTCCGGGTTGAGGATTTCGCGGGTAGGCACACTCACCGCGCCAGGAATATGGCCGGCCTTCAAATCAAGGCGTTCCTTGCGGCCGGCGTAACGGTTCGCCTCACGAGTATCAATGAGCACCCCATCGAAGTTTTTCACTTCATCAATAGTCGCCACAGGGAGCTGACCAGCAACAACCTCCTGGGCCTGACCGCGCCCCAGGTTCCCCGGGCCGCCGACAATCTGGTACCCGGCGCGCTCCCAGGCGGCGAGACCACCATCAAGAATGCGCACGCCTTTTACACCAGCCCAGGTGAGAATCCACCAGGCGCGGGCGGAGAACAGCCCCTTGCCTTGGTCGTAGACGATGATCTCGCGGTCGTCGTGAAGCCCCCAGTGGTTGAACCAACGCTGCAGCTTATCGGGGTCCGGCAGTGGGTTACGACCAACGGAGCTGCTAGGAGTGCTGGCCAGCGCGGCGGCAGTATCGCAGAACAAGGCGGTGGGGATGTGTTCAGACTGGAAAAGCTGGAAACCGCCCCCCTCATGGGGCATCCACAACGACGCCAAAATGGTTGTTTTGGCACCGTGGTTGATGCGTTCATTGAGATCTTGTGGAGAGATGAGGATGCTCATGTCTGCGATTGTATTGCCTTTCTACCTGGGGGCGCACCGGGTGTGATGCTGGGGTGTGCTTTGCGGGCGTGATTGGGGTTGCGGTTGGGGTACGTGGCCAGCCCCGTCCGTAGCACACACTCTAAAATTGTAACTGGTGTGAATATTGTAAATTAATGTGACACAAGTTCGCAATTTATGGTGTGATTGATCGGGAGGGCGGGGGTCCACGATCGCCGAATGCACGATAGGTCCACCGGCAGGTACGGAAATCAGTGTTTTCCGAGCTCAGCGATGGACTTATCGTGCATGTGCATAGTGTGCTTATGCTCAAGCACGAAAATGGGACGTTTTTGAGCTTGGAGATAGGCATACTTTCATGCAAGCGTTTGCACTAACGCCGTTCAGTAGCTGTGGGTGCGCCACGCTCTATCACACTCACGTTTTGAGCAGGTTTTGTGCAGTGTGATAGAGCACGGCACACTTCTACACAAACCCCCTATCACGCCGTCGCCATCGCTGGCTCACGCTCACCCGCAGCCGGTCCTCCAACCACGCCCCGCCGTGTGGATCGCCACACCCCCACAACACTGAGGGAAAGCCCAACAAGGAGAATCAGAAGACGTATCCCCAACACGGCCCGATCGCTGAACTCCATAAGCGCCAACACCTTCGGGGAGTTCAGAAACACCAAGCTTGTCCCCACAACACCACCGAGCAGGAACGGGTTCACCCTGCTAACCAGCCATGCGGCCAGCGGGGCAGCAATAACCCCGCCGAGCAGCAGCCCAGCAACCGCCACTGCATTAGCCACCAGGTCATGCCACATCCCCAGCGCAAACCCGAGGGTGGCGGCAAGAGTAACAAGGAACTCGGCGGTATTGACCGCTCCGATAACGCGGCGCGGCTCCGTGCGTCCCAAACTCATTAACGTGGAGGATGTCACAGGACCCCAGCCACCCCCGCCGGAGGCATCAATAAAACCACCACATACCCCCAGCACGGCCAGAAACGCCGGGTTGTAAGGCTGTTTCATCGGCGGGAGCACTGACGCACCCCGGGCAAACTTCGCTACAAGCACCACGCCCAGCACACAGAGGATACCGGCGGTGACTGGTGCCGCCACAGCCGTGGACATGTTGCTGAGCAGGGTGGCACCAAGAAACGCACCGATCGCGCCGGGTACACCAAGGCGAAGCACCACACCCCAATCAACGTTGCCAAATTTCCAGTGGGACACTCCCGAGGCGAGGGTGGTACCCAGTTCAGCAGTGTGGACTATCGCGCTCGCTTGCGCCGGTCCGAGTCCAGCGAGAACAATGAGGACGGTACTGGCGGTCACGCCGAAACCCATGCCGAGAGTTCCGTCAATAAGTTCGGCCGCAGCACCCGCCACCGCAATGAGGAGTAGTTTTCTCATGGGCTTTTCCTAGGCTGGTATGGGGACGCAGTCGCGGTAGCGCGCTGCGACTATTCCGGCAAGATCCCTGCTGAGCGGCGGACTCACAGTCACGTGCGGCGCGCGTATATCCACTTTGTCTAGAAGCAATCCGGAAGTCACAAACAGCGGAAGAATGTGCAGTTTGTTGCTCTGTGCAGCAACGTCGCCAATGGTGATGCCGCGCGTCGCGGCGACAGCCCACACCCGACGCCCGGTCAGTTCAGCAACGTCATCGGCGAGGTTCGCCACGCTGCGGTTGGCATCGTCGCAGCTGGTACCCACCGAGTAGAGGGCAATATCGGCATCGGTGAGGGCGTCGCGACGCACGCGCCACGCAAGGAGCTGCGCCATGTCCTGCCCTACGCCCAACCCGTGCGCAAGCGTAAGGTTCAGGCCGCTGGCCGCGTGGGCCTCCGCCACTGCGCTGGGCACATCCACCCGACTGTGGTAAGCGCGTGTGAACAGCAGGGGGACGACCACCGCATGGTGGTGGGTGGCGGCGAGGGCGCGGGCGGCGTCGATAAGTAGCGGTTCGTTGAGATCAAGGTAGGCGGCGTGGGCGGGCACCCCCAGCAGATCGCCAGCTGCGGCGGCGAGCGTATCGACGCCCCGTGGCGCATCGCCGTGCCGCGACCCGTGCCCCAGCGTGATGAGGGCTACCATGACGTCACCAACCCGGCACCAAGCGTGTCGCCGCTGGCCTGGTCGATCACCAGAAAGGCACCGACTGCCCCGCGCGCTGCATAGGGTTCCACGGGAAGTTCGGAGGCGAGGTCGATACGCACCTGGGTGACGTCGTTGAGGCCCCACTCACCGTCAGCGATGCGGGCGCGGACCAGCGACGTTCCGTACCGGACTCGCACGTTCTGACCTGGCCGGACATGTTTATCCGCGAGCCCCACTACCGTAGCGGTGATACTGCGTACAGCGTCGGGGCGGTCGGGGCCTGCGATGAGGTCGCCGCGGGAAAGATCAATGTCATCCTCTAGCAGCAACACCACCGCATCGCCCGCCTGGGCGTGGTCCACTGGACCATCCGACGTATCAATGTCGAGCACCTGGGTTGTCCGACCCTGACCCACCGTCACCGTATCCCCAACAGCGACGTGACCTGCGGCAATACTGCCCGCATAGCCGCGATAATCGGAGGAATGCTCGCGGATCACATACTGGATAGGAAACCTGAACCCCAGGTCGTGAGCGCGATCTGCGGTCACAGAAATGTTCTCCAGCAGCTCCAGCACAGTCGGCCCGGTGTACCACGGCATGTGAGCACTGGGTTCCACAACGTTGTCGCCATACAATGCGGAAATAGGCACCACGTGCACCTGGTCAAACGCGGCGGCGAGAAGGCGGAAATCTTGGGCGATTGCGTCGAACGTGTTGCTGTCAAAGTCAACAAGGTCGATCTTGTTCACCGCCAACACCACCGTGCGCACCCCCAGCAGTTCGGCAGCCCGCAGGTGGCGACGCGTCTGCTCCACAATGCCGGTGCGCGCGTCCACCAACAACACCACGACCTGGGAGGTAGACACCCCTGTCACCGTGTTGCGTGTGTACTGCACGTGCCCCGGTGTATCCGCAAGAATGAACGTGCGTTTAGGCGTGGAAAAATAACGATACGCCACATCAATAGTGATGCCCTGCTCGCGCTCCGCACGCAGCCCGTCCACCAGCAGCGACAAATCCAGCTGGTCCAGGCCCTTTTCCCGGGAGGTGCGCTCCACAGCGGAAAGCTGATCCGCCAACACACTCTTGGTGTCATGCAGCAACCTGCCGACAAAGGTGGATTTCCCGTCATCCACGGAACCCGCCGTGCATAGCCGAAGGGTTTCACGGTCCTGCAGATGATCCTGCACATAAGTAGTCATCAGAAGTACCCTTCCTTTTTGCGGTCCTCCATGGCGGATTCGCTAAGCCGGTCATCGGCGCGGGTTGCACCCCGTTCCGTCAACCGTGAGGCGGCAATCTCCGCGATCACTTCATCCACGGTCGCGGCGTTGGACAGCACAGCCCCGGTGCAGGACATATCCCCCACCGTGCGGTAGCGCACCCGTTTGACCTGCACCGTTTCGCCGTCACGGGGGCCACCCCACTCCCCTGCTGTCAGCCACATGCCGTCGCGTTGGAAGACTTCGCGCTCGTGCGCAAAATAGATCGGTGGTAGCTGAATATCACGGGCACCGATGTATTCCCACACGTCCGCTTCCGTCCAATTGGAGATGGGAAACACGCGAATGTTCTCACCAGGCAGGTGCTCGCCGTTGTACAGATTCCACAATTCCGGGCGCTGGCGGCGGGGATCCCAGCCACCGAAAGAATCGCGCACGGAAAAGACGCGCTCCTTCGCGCGGGCGCGTTCCTCGTCGCGGCGGGCACCGCCCAGAACTGCCCCATAACCAACCTCGTTGATGGTGTCTACCAGCGGGATTGTTTGCAGTGGGTTACGTGTTCCGTCCGGGCGCTCCACTACATCACCGCGATCAATCCAGTCCTGCACTGCAGCCACCCTCAGGCGGGCACCCGTCTGTTCCACCAGGCGATCACGAAACTCAATCACTTCCGGAAAATTATGGCCCGTATCCACATGCAGCAGTTCAAACGGAACGGCGGCGGGGGCAAACGCGCGGCGCGCCAGCTCAAACACCACCACCGAATCCTTGCCGCCGGAAAACAGCAAGGCAACCCGGTCACATTGGCCGGCAACCTCGCGAAGGATATGAATGGACTCGTTCTCCAGGTCTTTCAGGTGAGGGGACAACGGCGTAGTTGCTGTAGAAGTCATTGTTGTTGTCATGTGTGTAGTCCGCATTCTGTTTTGGCGTGCCCGGCCCAACGGCCAGCACGGGGGTCTTCACCAGCGGCGACGGGGAGGGTGCAGGTGGCGCACCCAATCGAGGGATAGCCCTGGTGTGTAAGGGGGTGTTCGATGAGGTTGTTGTCAGTGATAAACCGCTCCGTATCCTCCAGCGACCACGTGACCAGCGGGGAAATCTTCAACCGGCCGGTGCTATCCAACGCCAGCGCTGGGGTGGTCGTGCGGGTCGGACCGTCGGCGCGCCGCAGGCCCGTCACCCAACCCACATAGGGGCTGAGGCTCACCGCGAGCGGTTCCACCTTGCGCATTCGGCAACACGCCGCCGGGTTGCTCTGATACAGATTCGGACCATATTCCTGAGCTTGCTCATCGGCGCTGAGCACCGGTTTCGCCGTGACCAGGCGCTGCGGGTACCTGCGCTCCACCTGCGCCGCCACGTCCAGGGTTTCGGGAAAATGGAAACCGGTATCCAGGAACAGGAAATCCATGTCAGGTGCGTGACGGGCCGCCAGCTCCGCCAGCACCGTATTCTCCATCGACAGCGTCACCACCACTCTGCCTGGCGCGAACTCCTGCGCCCACTGCATGATCGTCGCCGCATCAGCGTGGTACAGCTCATCCGCATGCTTAGCGACGAGCTCCTCGTTCCGTTTCCGCAGTTCATCCGGCAAAGGTTCTGTGGTTCGGGGCCCCTCGGGGCTGATACTGGGATCGCGGAATAGTGCAAGGGTCGTAGGTATCTGAGTTGTATTATGAGGCAACATGTTCGTGTCCGTGGGTTCGTAGGCTGGTGCGTAGCGCCTGCGCCGTTGATGCTGCTGGGGCCGGCGTTTGGTCGGGGTCGTCTTGGCCGTGGAACATGACGGAAAACACGCGACGGCATTCTCCGCAGCTCCAGGCGAAATCACTCTCTACGTCGGGAAACAACTGAGTTCCCGCGCAATAGGGGCAATACTCTGGAAAATTACGATTAGCGTTCGGTTGTCTGCGCAGGCTCATTGCAGATCCTCCTCGGCGGCGCGCAGCACCCACTCGCGGAACTGCTCGCCCTCTCGGCGCTGCTCCTTGTACTTAGTGACAAGGCGAACAACGTAGTCGCCCAGCTGCGCGGAGGTCACCTTATGTCCACGGAGCTTTTTGCCAAAGTCGGGGTCAAAGCCGAGGGAACCACCCAAGTGCACTTGGAAGCCCTCAACCTTGTTGCCCTGTTCATCGGTGACCAACTGGCCCTTCAACCCAATATCGGAAACCTGCGTGCGGGCGCACGAATTCGGGCAGCCATTCAGACTGATCCGCAGGGGAACATCCAGATCACCGAGGCGTTGTTCCAGTTCATCCACTAGCTCAATGGCGCGGGCCTTGGTGGTGACCAGTGCAAGCTTGCAAAACTCCAAGCCAGTGCAGGAGACCACGCCGCGACGGAACTCACTGGGTTTGGCGTACAGGCCAATCGCGTCAAGATCCTTGGATAATGCCTCCACCTGGTCTTCTTCCACGTCCAGGAACAACAGTTCCTTATCCACCGTGGTACGCAGGCGGGTCACAGCGTGCTTGTCCGCGACGTCGGCAATGGCGATCAGCTGCTCGCCGGTGGCGTGACCGACCGTCGGTTTAACGCCGACATAAAACCTGCCGTCTTTCTGCTTGTGCACGCCAATATGGTCGCGATTGCCTGGATTGATGGGAGCTGCGGGGCCGTCGGCAAGGCGGTAGCCCAGGAAATCAGTTTCCAGAATTTCCCGGAACTTCTCCACACCCCACGCGCCAACCAGGAACTTCATGCGGGCGCGGTTACGGAGGCGTCGATAACCGTACTCACGGAACAACCGCACTGTTGCCACCCACACCTCCGGCACCTGCTCCAAAGAAACCCAGACCCCAAGACGCTGCGCAAGCATCGGATTCGTGGACAAACCACCACCCACATACACGTCGAATCCCGGACCAAATTCCGGGTGAACGGCACCAATAAACGCCAAATCCTGAATCTCGTGCGTCACGTCCTGGCGCGGCGACCCCGAAATAGCCGACTTAAACTTGCGCGGAAGATTATGAAACTCCTCCCGGTGCAGCCACTTTTGCGTGAGTTCTTCAATTGCTGGGGTGGCGTCAATAATCTCATCCGCCGCCACGCCTGCGACAGGGGAGCCAAGAATCACGCGCGGAACATCGCCGCAGCCCAAGAGAGTAGACAAGCCAACGGAATCCAGCTTCTGCCAAATCGCAGGCATATCCTCAACCTGAATCCAATGCAGCTGCACGTTTTGGCGATCCGTGAAGTCCGCAGTGCCCCGCGCATACTGCTGGGAAATCTCACCGACCGTGCGCAGCTGTTCCGTGGACACCACGCCACCATCGAAACGAACACGCAGCATAAAGTACTTATCTTGCAGCTCGGCGTTGGTCATAGTGCTGGTGAACTCGCCGCCCAGGTTCTGCTTCCGCTGCGAATACAAGCCCACCCACTTAAACCGGGGCGCAAGATCTTCTACGGAAATCGAATCAAAACCCTGCTGTGAATACAGCTCGATAATGCGCTGCTTGCAGGACAAACCCGGGTCTTCCTGCTTAATGCGCTCATCATCGTTCAACGGGTCCGTGCCGTCTAATGCCCACTGCCCATCAGGTTTCTTCGTGCGGGCGGGGCGATTCCGGGCGGTTCGGGTCGCAGTGGCGGCAGGAGGGGTCATAGGGAGTCCTTCAGTCGGAGATGTTTGCGTGGGGCACGTGGGGTTTCGGTGCCGCTCGGTTCGTGAACACAAGTAAAACATACCGCTTTGTCTATATCAACGATACGGCAAAGATTGAAGTCGGAAAACAGAACGGTTCGGTGCAAAAATATAGCCTTTTAACTGGTATTTTGTTTTTATTCATCAGCAACGGGCCATCCAGGGTTGCAGCATCAAATGGTCCACTATCCGGCCAGTTTTGCTCATATCGAGTCAAGTTGAGTGATCTATCTCAAATTTTGCATACAGCTCAGTCTAGCTACAGGAGACAGGTCCGCCCCAGAATCTACAAAAATGACCGAGACGTGGGCATTAAATTCACAAAATTTCCAACAGGACGCCGGAACGACAACAGACCAGCTACCGACATATATGCTGTTCATATGGGTTTTATTGCGAATAATCTTGCCCTTAGACTATCCTCGCCTCACTACAGACAACTTAGTCTGTGATTGCTAGGCTACGTTTTGGCCATACGTGACTAGCCACATATCTCTGACGCCTGGCATCGCAGCAACGGCGATGCCTACCGAACCACCAGAACCACCGAGGCGTCGTAAAGCACGAACAACACTGCACAGCACTATTTCACCTACCCGAAAGGCAGAACAACCATGACACAGCCCCTTCGCGTCGCCATCGTTGGCGCGGGTCCCGCAGGTATTTACGCTGCGGACCTCCTGATCAAATCTGCGGCTGACGTGAGCATTGACCTGTTTGAACAAATGCCAGCACCATTTGGGCTGATCAGGTACGGTGTAGCGCCCGATCATCCGCGCATCAAAGGCATCGTGAAATCCCTGCACAACGTACTGGACAAGCCGGAGGTGCGGCTGCTGGCCAACATCACCATCGGACGCGACATCACCGTCGACGAACTCCGCTCCCACTACGACGCCGTGGTGTTCTCCACCGGCGCCGTCGGCGACCGCGACCTCGGTATTCCCGGGGCTGACCTTAAAGGTTCCTTCGGTGCAGGCGAATTCGTGGGATTCTACGACGGCAACCCCCGCTTCGCACGGTCCTGGGATTTGTCCGCGCAGTCCGTGGCCGTGGTGGGTGTTGGGAATGTGGGTCTTGACGTTGCGCGCATTCTTGCCAAAACCGGCGATGAACTCCTAGTCACCGAGATTCCCGATAACGTGTATCAGAGCCTAAAAAACAACAAGGCCACTGACGTGCATGTGTTTGGGCGCCGCGGGCCTGCGCACGTGAAATTCACCCCGCAAGAACTCAAAGAACTCGACCACTCCCCCACCATCAATGTTGTGGTCGACCCCAACGACATTGACTACGACGCAGCCTCCGAAGAAGCACGTCGCAGCTCAAAATCACAGGACTTGGTGTGCAGCATCCTCGAAAACTACGCCATTCGCGACCCCAAAGACGCACCCCACACCATCCACATTCACCTCTTTGAAAACCCCGTGGAAATTCTCGGCCGCGATGGGCATGTGGTGGGTATACGAACCGAACGCACCGAACTCGACGGCAAAGGCGGCGTACGAGGAACAGGAAAATTCACTGACTGGCCTGTTCAAGCCATCTATCGAGCCGTTGGATACCGCTCCGATGCCATCACCGGCCTGCCCTTGATGAGGACGCCGCTGTTATCCCCAATGACGGCGGGCATGTAGTTGATGTTGATGGCAACGCGGTTTCTGGGGTGTATGTGACCGGGTGGATCAAGCGCGGGCCCGTCGGACTCATTGGCAACACCAAATCAGACGCAAAAGAAACCATCGACATGCTGCTTCACGACGCCGCGAACGACCAGCTCCCCACGCCCGGTAAAGGTGACATCGTTGAACTACTCGAAGAACGCAACATCACCTACACAACCTGGGACGGGTGGTACCGCCTCGACGCCGAAGAACGCCGCCAAGGTGAACTCGAAGGACGCGAACGCAAAAAGATCGTCGAGTGGGACGAAATGGTGAATGCGTCAAACTCGGTGCCGGTGGTGGGGTGAGGATTCCTGTCCCCGTAACAGGGGCTTTTACTGCGCTACCACGCTTTTATCCGTGAAACGTAGATGGTCGCGGGCACCAAGTTTATCGAGACTTCCCTCGTGGGTAACTAAGAGCTCCGAGTAATCATTACCCTTCACACCCTTGACGGTGTTGCCAGATACGTTGATGCCTTTAATGTCTCCACGGACCTCCTGCCTGCCGTTTTGCGCTTTCGACACTTCCGCACCCACATACACAACAGGAAGAGTTTTGTTACGCGGCGTGAAAGTATTTGCCAGTGATGGTGATGTTCTCCAAAGGACCATTTCCGCCCGCATATCGCACAGTCCCACCCGAAGGCTTCTCAGATTCCCCCTGAACCATATAGGAATGCGGGTTATCCTCCGCACCATTCAGATGAGACAGACTTGAATCCCCATCCCACACGGATTCCACCCCAACAAATGCACGGTTTGCCGTTCCGTCAACGGTATTGCCCGTAAATGTTGTCCCGCCAGAGTCGGGTCCCACGTACAGCAGCCAGCTAGGATGTTTGTCTCGGGTTGTCACACTGTTTCCGCTGAACGTGTTGTTTTTACTGCCCTGGTACGCCTGCAATATCCCCTGCCCATATGCCCGGCGAGTCACAATATTATTACCTTTCACATCGTTATGCTCCGAGCCATAGGCAATATGAACGCTGGAAGATTTGCTGTCCCGCAGCTGGTTGTTCTCCACGGTATTGTTGCTACTGCGGTCCTGCATGGAGATGTTGCGGGTGTTGTTTCGGATGGTGTTGCCCGTGATGCGACTATTCGTCACGCCGGAAAATTCAATACCGTAGTACCCCCCGTCAATAGTATTGTCAGTGATCTTAATATCAGTGTTCTTGAACATCGGATCCGCCGTTTTCCCAGTCGCGACATAACGCTCCCACACTTCCGCACCTTTGCCCGTATAGTCGTCTTTTACACGATTTGTAGACACAAAGATCGGCACAACACCGTCGTTTTCGTTGGCCATCGTGATGGTACTGCGATCCACTGTCACATTGCTCACATCGCCATGATCAGCAAGAATGCTTACTCCCCGGTAATTTACGTCGTTCATGGTGACGTTGCGAACAGTGACGTTTGAAATATTATCCCCAGAAATTCCGCTACTGAAGCTGGAAGCTTTCATATTGAGAGTGAAATCACTCAGCTCGATCCCAGAATTTTTGCTCTGAAGCTCAAACGCGCTGGCAAGCTTGCTGCTTGTTCCCTGCGTCCGCACATCCAGGTGCGCACCGTGTCCGCGGATGTAGCGCACCCCTTCCGGCACATTCAGCGTCTCTGGCACCACATAGGTACGCCCCGCCGTCAGATCCACCCCGGTCTTCTCCTGGCCTGCCTTGTTCAGCATTGCCTTCAGGTCATCCGCTTGGGCAGATGCGGGCACGCTTATCGACGCCCCGAAACACAGCAATCCAGCTACCACACTGCTTATTATCTTCCGCATACCAAAGAGCATACCTATCATTTTTTCAGCCCGCATCTGTGCTACTCGTCTCATCATGACAATCCGCTACCCCCATCCCGCGTCGCAATCACATTGTCAGTAACTAATATTCTATCCAATTATCACATGTAGATAAAGGTTTACACACCCCAGCGCATACAATATTATTCAATATTTTTTTAGCACAATAACTAACAGAACAAAGAGCGCTCCCCGCGAGGGTTAATTTTATTCATTACCCCCGCATCTTTCATTATTTTCCACCCCAATATATTATGAGCTTTATAAACATCTTTTTCAGTTCATTCCAGAGGAGCCACACATGTCTTTGTCTCGGCCACTTGTCCGCACTGCCATCGTCGGCGCAACGGTAGCACTCACAGCACTGGGTCTTTCACCCTTGGCCTCTGCCGACGACCTTGAAGGTACCTTCCAACCCAGCACCGGCGAAATAGTGCGCATCAAGTACACGGATGCCTCTGGTCTGTTTTGCATGAGAGTTGATTCCAATAAACCCAACGCGGGAGGTTTTAACGTCAGTTTGGTTCCCGAGATCCCCAAGGGAGCGACGGCAAGCTCAGCAGTTGGGTTCTTGGTCCAACCCAACACTGGGTGGAAGTGCGAAGATCATCCCAAGTTTGCCGACGAGGATACCTTATACACATACACCGTGAGTCGTGACAAGGTTGCACAGTACGAAGGCACGTTCCGTACCTAAAAACCGCTATAAAAACCACCGCACCCCCGCAAGCATTCCTGCGGGGGTGCGGGCGTCGCGGCGTCGATAAGCGCGCCTAAGCACCTTTAGCTGGAGTAAATGTCCAGCTTCTCGCCACCATCAGCAACGTCAACGTTGACCTCGTCGCCGTCGTGGATGTCGCCTGCCAGCAGTTTCTTGGCCAGAGCATCGCCCACGGCCTGCTGTATCAGCCGACGCAACGGGCGGGCACCGTAGGCGGGATCGTACCCACGTTCGGCGAGCCACAGGCGAGCGGCGTCGGAAACGTGCAGGGTGAGGCGTCGAGCGGCAAGGCGACGGGCCAGTTCATTGATTTGGATATCAACAATGCTGGTCAGCTGCTCTGCCGAGAGCGGCTCGAAGATCACCACGTCGTCGAGGCGGTTGATGAACTCCGGCTTGAAGTGACGCTTCACAGCCTCCATCATCTGCTCCGGGGTGCCACCTGCCCCCAAGTTGGAGGTCAGGATAATGATGGTGTTGCGGAAGTCCACAGTCCGCCCCTGGCCGTCGGTGAGCCGACCTTCGTCGAGCACCTGCAGCAGCACGTCGAACACCTCGGGGTTCGCCTTCTCCACCTCATCGAACAGGACCACGGTGTAGGGACGACGGCGCACGGCCTCCGTCAGCTGACCGCCCTGATCGTAGCCAACGTATCCGGGAGGGGCACCGACGAGGCGCGCGACCGAGTGCTTCTCGCCATACTCCGACATGTCGATACGCACCATGGCGCGTTCGTCATCGAAGAGGAATCCGGCCAGTGCCTTGGCCAGCTCCGTCTTACCCACACCCGTCGGGCCGAGGAACAGGAACGAACCCAACGGACGGTCAGGGTCGGCAACGCCCGCGCGGGAACGACGCACAGCATCAGACACCGCCTGCACAGCCACTTTCTGGCCGACCACCTGGGTGGCCAGTTCCTGCTCCATGGCCAGCAGTTTCTCGGTCTCGCCCTGCATCATCTTGCCAGCAGGAATGCCCGTCCACGCGGACACGACCTCGGCGATGGTGTCGGGGGTGACTTCCTCCGTGATCATCGTGTTGTCGGTGCTGTCTGCAACGTTGGCTTCAGCGTCGGCTACTTCCTTTTCCAGTTCGGGAATGCGGCCATAGCGCAGCTCAGCCACCTTGCCGTAGTCACCGTCGCGCTCAGCGATTTCGGATTCCTGGCGCAGCCGCTCCAGTTCCTCCTTCGCGCCACGCACCTTGTCGATCGCGGATTTCTCGTTGGCCCAGCGTGCCTTGAGTTCTCCTAGTTTTTCGCGCTCGTCGGCGAGTTCTTGGCGCAGCTTCTCCAAACGGTCTTTCGAGGCGGCATCGGTTTCCTTTGCCAAAGCCATTTCCTCGATTTCCAGGCGGCGTACCACGCGCTCCAGGGCGTCGATTTCCTGCGGTGAGGAGTCGATTTCCATACGTAGGCGCGAGGCAGCCTCATCCACAAGGTCAATGGCCTTATCCGGCAGGAAGCGGGAAGTAATGTAGCGGTCCGAGAGCGCGGCGGCAGCAACCAGAGCGGAATCCTGAATCCGCACGCCGTGGTGCACTTCATAGCGTTCCTTCAACCCACGCAGAATACCGATGGCATCCTCTACGGACGGCTCGCCCACAAATACCTGCTGGAAGCGGCGCTCCAGGGCGGCGTCTTTCTCAATGTATTTGCGGTATTCCTCCAGAGTGGTGGCACCAACAAGGCGTAGCTCACCGCGTGCAAGCATAGGTTTGATCATGTTGCCCACGTCCATGGCGGATTCGCCGGTGGCACCGGCACCCACGATGGTGTGCAGCTCGTCAATGAAGGTGATGATCTGCCCGTCGGACGCCTTGATTTCATCAAGAACAGCCTTGAGGCGTTCCTCAAATTCACCACGGTATTTGGCGCCAGCGACCATCGACCCAAGATCCAGGCTGATCAGGGTCTTGTCCTTCAGGGATTCCGGCACGTCACCAGCCACGATGCGGCGGGCAAGCCCCTCCACAATGGCGGTTTTACCCACACCGGGTTCGCCGATCAGCACCGGGTTGTTCTTGGTGCGGCGAGAGAGCACCTGCACCACGCGGCGAATTTCCTGATCACGCCCGATCACCGGATCGATTTTTCCTTCGCGGGCGAGCTTGGTCAGGTCGGTGGAGTACTTCTCCAGGGCCTGGAACTGCCCTTCCGGGTCTTGGGTGGTCACCTTGGAGGAGCCACGCACAGCCGGGAACGCTGCCTTAATCGCATCGTAGGTGGCACCGTGCTCTTTCAGCAGTTGTGCCGCGTCGGAATCGCCGCGTGCAATGCCTGCGAGCAGCACCTCAGTGGACACATATTCGTCGCCAAGTTCACCGGCCAGTTCCTGAGCGGCGGTCAACGCGTTGAGGGCGTCGCGATTCAGGTTCAGGGTTGGCCATGTTAGAACCCTGCGCACTGGGGAAGGAATCCACTAACTTACGGGCGGCGTCGAGAACGGCTTTCGGATCCGCACCGGCGGCCTGCAGCACGGGTGCCGCAATGCCGTCCGGCTGGTCCAGCACGCCCACCAGCAGGTGAGCAGGGCGAACATCAGGGTTGCCCTTAGCGGAGGCAAGTTGCACTGCTGTTTGCAGAGCCTCTTGGGTTTTGGTCGTGGGGTTAAAAGAACTCATGATTATCCCTTTCGTTTCTATCTACGTCTTATCGTTTGGCCTTAGCTGCGCACTCTAGCCTGACCCCAATCAGCCCACTCAGCTGGTAGTTCAGTACCGTCACGCGCGGTTTTTCTTTGATGTCGTTATGTACAACGTCGCTCAGGTTGAGTCTGTTCCACTCAAGTCTAAATTTTTTAGTTGAGTGCATCACACTCAACTTTGGCGATCGAGGCGATTGGGGCATCAGACTGACATTCAGGCCACCCCACCTAGCGACACCCTGACCAACAACCAGCCCGCCAGCAGAAACACCATCCACCCTCTACATTTACCGACGCTCCGTTTATCAGCACGTCAATTCATCACACCATGTACGGGCAACAAAATTACCAGTCCAGGCCGCCACTTCCCGACTGTACCGAAGAATGAGAAAAGGGAATCTGATACCTTTCTTAATGGCAGATACTTGACATGTACCCCAAATTGGAAATAAGGATGAACACAACAGGTGAGTTGGTGCACAATAGAAGAGTGACAATGGAAACCCTCAGCGTCGTCGCCGAGTGTCTTGAACGACACCCGGACCTTTTTCGCACCCTCGCACAGCGCTATTTCCTCGACGATTGCCCCGAGGCACGCTTCCTTTTCCCCACCGACGACAGTACCGCGCACGCCGACCTCGCGGCCGCCCTCATCTTCGTTTTTAATCACAGCAATGCTGACGGTAGTCTCACCCCCAAACTAGTTTCTATACTCGAACAATTAGGCCGTGACCATCGTAAATTCCAGGTAGCAGATAACCATTACGAACGCTTTGGTAACGCCCTGAATCGTGCCCTGAAAATCGTTGGAGCACATGCCCCCACCTACGCCATCACTGCCGCCGAGAAGGCCATCACAGCCACCCTTGAGACCATGCGTCGGGCCGCCAAGGAGGAGGACGATACGGGCCTTCCAGCGACCTGGACAGGCGAGGTGATAGAGACGCAGCGACGCAGCCGATACATCTCTGTGGTGCGCCTGGTAAGCGAAACTCCACCCCCGTTTGCCCCGGTCAGTACTTGCCCGTTACCTGCTCCCTCATGTCCCGCCAATGGCGTTACCTTTCCCCTGCGCTGCCGCCCAACAAGGAAGGTCACCTGGAGTTCCACATCAAAACCACGGACACAGACAGCAACTCACGCATTCTGGCCAACTCCCGCCCCGGTGACATCTGGACCTTCGGCGCCCCGCTCGGAAAAATGCACATCAGCGGCACACGCGACGTTCTGGCCATCGCCCACACCACCGGGCTTGCCTCGATCCGCTCATTGCTTCTCGACGCCGCGACACTCTCCGACCCTCCCCGCACCCACCTGTTCTTCGGCGCAGACTACCCCGGCGAGCTGTACGAACTCCTCGGCCTATGGAATTTCGCAGCCAGCGCCCCCTGGCTGTCCGTCACGCCAGTGACCACCTACACAGAAAACGAATGGTGGGTCGGTGCCACCGAGCACTCCGTAGCACCACGCGGCTTGCATTTGCCGCAGTACGGGTCACTCTCCTCAATAGTCAGTTCCTACGGTTCCTGGGAGGACCGCGATGTACTTATCGCCGGCCCTAATGAAGTGGTACGGGATGTCGTGAACACACTCCTCGCCTCCGGCACCCCCGCCAGCCACATCCAGCACGACCCGTTCTAGGCCGTATGCTGCCGTATGCTTAGGCGTTTTCCACGTGTCGACGCCCCGCCGCGCGAACCACATACCAGCTCACCACGCACCCCAGCGCGGCCAGAGGCATCGCAATGATGAAGCGCTGCACAGGTATGGCGGTTTCCGGCCACGCCAGTGGCGCGATCACCCACAGAAAACTTTCGGCCAGTACATCGCCACCGATGAGGACGGTCACGATGGTCCACACGATCATGGCCACCAGCGCCGCCCCCATGCCAAAGCGGATCACCAGTGCCAGCGCGAGCAACACGAACACGGACCCCACCAGCAGCCACAAAATGAGTTGCCGCAGCACCTCGCCAGCGGGCTGTCCCACCGCTACCAGCGACGCTGACGTCACCCCGGCAAGCACCGCGAGAACGATGATGTGCGTGGCAACATAGGCGGGAAAGAACCTCGGATTTTCGGCAGTAGTGTGCGCGAGGTTCGGCCCCACCGCCGCCCAGGTAAGCACCGGCAGAATACCTACGCCGAGAGGCACAATCATATAGCTGAACAGCCCCGATGCAGTATCAGCCGGGTACCACGACGCGAGAGCCACGACAACAAGCGCCGACAGAACGACGCAGGTGAGCACCCCGCTTCGGCGCAGAATGGACACTACCGCCAGGATCGGGAATGCAGGCAGCTGGCGGGATGCGGACGCGGTGGTAAACGCGGGCGTCGATAATGGGCGCACTGTGGGGTACGGAAACCTGGGGCGCGGGCCGACGTCGAACGGGTCGCGCTTCACCAGTTTCATTCATGAGCGCTGCCGCAGCACACGTGACCACACCAAGCAGCACGCATAAGCCAGCCCCCACGAGCGGCGGATCTTGAAGCGCCGGATTATCGGCAGGAATGGGAAGACCACTGACCTCCACACCGACCGGAACCAGGAGAATCCGAATCGGCCACGTCGGCGGACACAAAAGCCACCAGCTACTTTCCGCAAACACCACCCCAATCAGTTGCCACACCACACCGACCGCGAGGGCCGCGATCATGCCGAAACGACGTGCCACCAGTGCACCCAGACCGATGAGTCCCAGCGAACCGATCCAGCAATACAGCGCCGCTACCATCCCACGATCCAGCGGCGCGCCGAAAAGAATAACAATCCCAAAGTTCAGCACCTGGAGCAGCGCCGATATACCCGCCAGTATCAGCAGGCGAGCTGCGCGATCCTTCCGCTTGTCGACGCCCCGCCACCACAGGCCGCCATGGCGCGCCCGCCGCTCGCGTTGCTCCGACAACGCTGCCATCAGCATCATGAGCGGGGCAGCCATGCCGGTGAAGTACATCACCTGCCAGGAAAACGGCACCGAAATGTAGCCGGCGGACTGCACCCCGGCCGACAGGACAACTGTCATAAGAGCAAGTAGCACTCCCAACCATGGGAAATACGCAACTGACGTACGCCGGACGCGAATCACTTCAGCATGCAGATAGGGAATCATGGTGGCTACTCCCCTTCCGCAACGTTGGGCAGCTGATGCGTCAGATGGAAGAAGCGAGATTCCAGATCGCCACCCTGAATCAAATGATCAGCCGTGCCGCTAAACACAGTCTTTCCCGACTCAATGACCGTAATATCGTCGGCCAGCCGCGCAATCTCCCCCAATTGATGAGAACTCACCACCACAGTCCCTCCGCGCTGCGCCCATTCCTTAAGAAAAACTCGCAGGTCAGCGATGCCTTGTGGATCGAGGCCATTTTGCGGCTCATCCAGCAACAGAATCTTCGGCGACCCCAGCATCGCAATAGCCAACGCCAAACGCGCCTTCATGCCCGTGGAAAAAGACTTTGCCTTCTTCCTGCCTGTTTCAGACAATCCCACCAGTTCAAGCACCCGATCAATTTCCGCGTCAGGTAGCCCCAGCAGTAACGTATGGACCTTCAGATTCTCCCGTGCTGTCAAATGACCATACAATGCGGGACCGTTAATCGATGCTCCGATATCCCGCCGATGCCCGGCGTTCAATGGTTCCCCAAGAATATTCACGGTGCCAGAAGTGACTGGCACAAGACCCAGAATTGTTTTAAAAGCTGTGGATTTACCTGCACCGTTACGCCCCAGAAGCGCGTGGACCCGCCCGGGTTCCACACTCATGGACATATCATTAAGAATGCTATTTCCGCCCAGGATTACGTTTACATCACGTAGTTCAATTATCGCCATAGTATTACTATTGTAGAAGTAACCTTGGCGGTATCGCGACCACGAATAATGTGATGAAATTATTGTTTACACAGCCGCAATTCTTGTTGCAAACCCGGCACATGTTAAGAAGGGGCTTACTTCATTATAAAAAAAGAAAGGAAAGGAACAATGAAGAAAGCCTCCCACAGCATAACATCGTTAGCACTGCCGCCACTGGAGAATCGTCAATTAATTTCAGGATTGGGCGAGTGAGGAGTTCTAGCAGGCCAGTCCAGCACCGGAATGGCTTTGCGTGCCCGCCGAACGTCGGTGAGATCGATGTCGCAGACAAGCACCTGCTCGTCGTAGCCTGCTTCAATGATTCGCCGCCCAAACGGGGAGACCACGGCGGAATGTCCAATGCCGGTGGGGCCGTCGTCATGCCCGGCTGCAGTCTCTCCACCAGGCCGGGCCTGGTCTGCGGCAATAATGAAGCTGGTGGAGTCGAGGGCGCGGGCAGTGACCAGGGTTCGCCACTGGTCAAGTTTTCCGGGGCCGTCTTGCCAGGACGCTGGAACAACAATAACCTCAGCACCCAACTTGGCAAGGTTGATAAATTGTTCGGGGAAGCGGATGTCGTAGCAAATAGCCACGCCGACACGGGCGCTCGGGGCGTCGAAAAGCATCAGATCGGTGCCGGGAGCAACGGTGTCAGATTCGCGGTAACCGAAGGCGTCGTACGTGTGTATTTTTTGGTAGCTTTCGTGTACGTCAGGGCCGGTAACCAGCGCCATGTTGGCCACGCGGTTCCGGGTTGTACCGTCTTTGTCCACGGTGTCGGCGGGGCTGAACATGCCGACGACCGCGATGACCCCAAGTTCAGTCGCGTGGTCGCGGATGAGGGTGGCAAAGGGGCCGTCGAGGGGTTCGGCGATGGTGTCCAGCCGCCCACCGCCGAAGGAACGCATAGTGGCCTCGGGAAAAACAACAAGCTCGGCGCCTTGAGCAACAGCGGTATCCATGCCGGAGATGACGTGCGACAAATTCTCCATTGTGTCCACACCTGACTGCATTTGTACAATCCCGATTCGCATATCTCCCAGATTATGTGGATAAGTCCTAGTTGTACACAGGCTGATGAGTGTGCGGGACGCACGGCGCACGGTGCTAACCAGTATGGAAGGTATGGGATCTTTTACTCTTCCTCCAGAAGCTGTTGCTATTTTAAGCGACTTTAAGATGGCATCGTTTCAGGTCAACCCTGGATTGCAGCCGAGCCACACGAGTTCCGTGGTGTCGTCGTTGGTGGATGGCTGGATGGCCAAAAATCGTTCGCTGTGCGAACGGCACGCAGCTTTGTGCGACAACATCGCCGATTTCTGTTCCACTCTCCAGGACATTGATGCCGACCTCGCGTCGAGGTTGCGTTGATGCCTCCTTCGTTGTTTCCCCTGAATAGTGAACAGCTGAGCAACCTGTCTGCCGCGCTGAAAAGTTCAGCCGCACACCTCGTTCACAATGCCACCGAGGCCGCTGAACGCTGGCAATACATTTATGGTCTGGGGCTCGCAGGCGAGTCCTTCAATGCTGCCTACGAACAGAAGACATGGCACATAGAGCAAGCAGGCAGACGGCAGCACAGTTGGCGGAGCTGGCGAGGACCATGGATAAGGCCGCAGCGAAGCAGAAAGTGCTGGATGGACTGGCACAGTATGCGCTTCCATTTCTGGAGGCCGAGGGGGAAATCAATATTCCTGTTTCTATTTTCATGACGCAGCTAGGCACACTCGCGCGGGCCTTGGACCTGGCCACTGCATTCGCCGCTTCAATGATCGGCGGTGACGATACCAAGGTTCGCGGACTCACACTCGCCGATTTTGGGGATATGTCAGCCGCCGAGATCAACGAGATCAATTCTCATCGCCTCACCCCCGAGGCCGCCGCCGCGCTGGAGGAGTTCACCAAGGATCGCAAACCGGGCGACCCACCGGTGCACGTGTTGGAGGTGGAACCGGGAAAGATGGTGGTGGCGGTTGGAGACATTGATACCGCCGATTCCATCACCACCCTGGTCGCCGGGGTGGGGTCCAGCAATCCTGCGGGCTGGGCGACGTACCTGCACAGAACCGACCTGATTCAGCAGCACACGCACGGCGCCGCGATCATGTGGTTGGGTTACGACGCCCCACCTTCCGTACCCGCCGCCGTCAGCCCACGCGCTGCCCGTGAGGGGGGCGCCTTCCTTACAGGAGATACAGAGCACGCTGCGCAGACGGGATGAAGTGCGCAACGGGGCGTCGAAAAGCGGGCACAGGCAGCGGCTTCTCGTGGCTGCGCATAGTTTCGGCTCGTTGTTGGCCTTTACGGCAGCGGCGTCACCAGGCGGTCTGGAGGCCGATGGGTTGTTGGCGATGGGAAGCCCCGGAGCTGCGGTACTACACAAAAGCCAGTTGAATTTGCATGCAACTGATGGTGATCCTGAGGTGTACGCGGTCACCGGCTCGCGCGATTGGATCAGTATGTTGGGTTCGGCATTTGGCGGCTATCATGGTGCCGATCCTTCGGATGCATTGTTCGGGGCGGAACGGTGGCCCTCAGAGTCAGACCATGATTATTGGAAGGATGAGTCTTTTTTAAAGCGTGTGGGCGAGGCCGCCAACGCACGGTAAATGCACGTCGGCCCACCCCACACCGCACAGGGAAAGCGGCGGGAGGCGGGCTGACGTGTGTCTCTTTTAGTAGCGGATGCTCATGCGTCCGTCAATACGGCCGTGGCGCATATCGTCAAACACAGTGTTGATGTCGTCGAGCTTGCACTCGGTGACGGTGGGCTTGATCAGGCCGCGGGCGTAGAAATCCAGGGCCTCTTCCAGGTCCTGGCGGGTACCCACCAGGGAGCCACGGATGGTCAGGGCCCTTGAACACGATCTCGAAGATCGGTGCGGGGAATTCCCCTGGAGGCAGGCCGTTGAACACGATGGTGCCGTTCTTGCGGGCCATCTTGATGGCCTGCCCGAATGCCTGCTCGTGCACAGCTGTCACCAGCACACCATGTGCACCGCCGCCGGTGAATTCAGCCACGGCTTCGCCGGGATCAACCTCGCGAGCATTTCACGGTGAATTCTGCACCATGCTTGCGGGCAAGTTCCAGCTTCTCATCGGCAATGTCCACGGCAATGACGCGCATGCCCATGGCCACGGCGTACTGCACAGCGATGTGGCCGAGGCCGCCGACGCCGGAGATAACCACCCACTGGCCAGGGCGGGTCTCCGTCATCTTCAGTCCCTTGTACACGGTCACGCCTGCACAGAGGATGGGGGCAACCTCAAGCAGGTCAGCACCTTCTGGAATGTGTGCACAGTAGCGGGTATCTACCAGCATGTATTCACCGAAGGAACCATCAACCGTGTAGCCGCCGTACTCGGCGTTGTCGCACAGTGTTTCCCAACCGGTGCGGCAATGCTCACAGACACCACAGGCGGACCATAGCCAGACGTTACCAACAAGGTCACCAATCTTGACTGTGTGCTCGCCGGGGCCGAGTTTGACCACTTCACCCACGCCCTCGTGGCCGGGTACGAAGGGCAGACCTGGCTTGATCGGCCAGTCACCCTGAGCTGCGTGCAGGTCGGTGTGGCACACACCCGAGGTAAGTACCTTCACCAGTGCCTGGTTTGGTCCCGGCTCCGGCAGGTCAATGTCTTTGAGGTTGAGGTCCTTGTTGAACTCTTCAACCACGGCAGCGTGGAACTGGTCCGGGTGATCTATGGTGGAAGTCATCTGCTTTTCTCCTTGAAAAGTAGTAGGAATGAAAGTCTTGAAATATGCGGCGCACCCTGCGGTGCTGCATGGCGCGCCGAGCCAAAGGTCAGGGGGATGGCCTAAGATGCCAAAACAGGTGTGTTAGAACAGGCCGACGGGTTTCTCGTCGTAGGACACCAGCATGCACTTAACTTCCTGGTACTGACGCAGCATCATGAGGTGGTTTTCGCGACCAATGCCGGATTCTTTGTACCCACCGAATGCTGCGTGAGCTGGGTAATTGTGGTAATTGTTCACCCACACGCGGCCCGCCTGGATGGCACGCCCTGCCCGATAGGCAATGTTCTGATTTCGGCTCCACACACCAGCACCGAGGCCAAAGAGCGTGTCGTTGGCAATGGCGATGGCCTCATCAAAATCCTTGAAGGTAGCCACGGACAGTACGGGGCCGAAAATTTCATCCCGGAAGCAGCTCATGGTGTTATCCCCACGGAACACCGTTGGCTCGATGTAGTATCCACCTTCAAGCCCCTCAAGCTTTGCGACGTGCCCGCCCGCCAGCACTTGCGCACCTTCAGCAGGTCCGGACTCCAGGTAACTGGAAATCTTATCCATCTGCTCTTGGGAGGTTTGAGCACCCATCTGCACGTCCGTGTCGAGTGGGTTGCCCACGCGGAGCTTCTTCACGCGTTCCACTGCCAGCTTGAGGAACTCATCGGCAATATCCTCGTGCACCAAGGCGCGGGACGGGCAGGTACACACTTCCCCCTGGTTGAGGGCGAACATGGTGAAACCTTCAACGGCCTTGGCCAGGTAATCGTCGTCCTTGTCCATCACATCGGGGAAGAAGATATTTGGCGATTTTCCACCGAGTTCGAGAGTGACGGGGATGACTTTGTCTGCGGCCATCTTGTTGATGAGCTTGCCCACTGGAGTGGACCCTGTGAAGGCGATCTTGTTGACGCGACCCGAGCCAACAAGCGCGGAACCTGTTTCCTCGCCCGTGCCGTTGACCACGTTCAACACTCCGGGTGGGATGAGGTCACCGACGAGGTCCAGCCAGTACAGGATGGATGCGGGCGTCTGCTCAGCTGGTTTCACCACGGTAGGACATCCTGATGCCAGTGCCGGAGCAATTTTCCACGCTGCCATCAAAAGCGGAAAATTCCACGGGATGATTTGCCCGACTACCCCAATCGGTTCATGGAAATGGTAGGCAACGGTGTCGTTATCAATTTGTGAAATATGGCCTTCTTGAGCGCGAATCGCACCCGCAAAGTACCGATAGTGATCAATTGCAAGCGGAATATCTGCCGCAAGAGTTTCACGAACCGGCTTACCATTTTCCCATGTTTCAGCAACAGCAATTTGCTCTAAATGCTGTTCCATTCGGTCGGCAATATTATTGAGAACACGAGCACGCTCAGCCGGTGAACTAGTTGCCCATGATTCTCGTGCAGCATGTGCGGCGTCCAGTGCTTTATCAACATCGGCGGCGCTTGACCGCGCTACCTGGCAAAACACTTCCCCAGTCACCGGAGTGATATTGTCCATGTACTGACCCTCAACGGGAGGCACCCACTCTCCACCTATGTAATTTTCGTACCGTGGCTTGAAAGTGACAATCGACCCGTCAGTCCCCGGGTTCGCATATACAGTCATGAAAATTTCACACTCCTTACGATGGGGCCTCACATGAGTTAGTGGGGTTGCGGTCCATGCTAACCAAATTCGCCACATTCTGAATCACGTTTTGACCACAATAGAAAACTATTGTCAATAGCATCACTCGCTCCCCCGGTTCCCCCTGGTTATATCAATTTTAGGAAACGAGATAACATGAGATAATCACCCTATACCAGGGGTGCCCCATTGCCCGGAAGGCCGGATGGATTCAGCCCACAACCGCGAACACGGCCGCCATTTTACGTCCCCCACCCCACCTACTGGCACCACATACCACCTCCCGTTCTGTGACTAAGCAGACACCTCCACTACCCCCGTAGGGGTGACCCCCAGGCAGAGCGTAAAAGCGCCATTAATTCACAGAAGGATTCATAATAAGTTTCCCCCGACCATGCCCCCTGTTCACTATAAGAATGCTTGTCAGCATTTTTTCCAACGAAAAGCAACGATCAATATGTGGTTTTATTACCCCATGATCAATCAACACTGATACCTGCCTCAACTGGTATCTATCGGAGTACAAAAAATATCTGATCGGCACAAATGTCTTGTGCACACGCCTCCCCCAACTGTGTGGGATCCGGCGCTGAAATGATTTGTTCAAAAACCAGATCAGTACCGCACTCAACCCATGCACACAATCTTGCTTCATGGCCGATGCTGTGGCGCACACCTCCGCCTCGGCATGGCGAGCAAGTTGGATCGCCATGCCGATGACGTTTTACGCCCCCGTATCCTTCCGCCCCCGCCGCTTACGGTTAGGGTCCCACATGACCACCGCCGTGGAACGTGGAACATGCACGATCTCACCACGGGATCGCAGAGACTCATGCTCAAGATGAGCAACCTCCGCTTTCAGGCGGTTGATTTCGGCACGGGCTTCGTCGAGTTCTTGTTGTAGGTTTTCATTTTCTTGGTTGAGGGAGATGATGGCCTTAATTCCTGCCAGGTTCACTCCCTCTTCTTGGCTTAGTCGCTGGATTTCGCGCAGCACATCAACATCCCGGCGGGAGTAGCGGCGACCCCCACCGCGGGTGCGCTGCGGGATAACAAGCCCCATGCGGTCATATGTCCGCAGGGTTTGGGCGTGCATTCCCGCCAACTCAGCTGCAACGGAAATCACAAACACTTCACCACCGTCGCTGTTGTTGCGCGTATTGTGCGTTGGCATTGTGACACCGTCACCTTCTTTCCCTTAGTAGTATATCTTCTATGTCGCACTTCCAACGGTGTTCCCGACCCAACCAGCACGTGGGTCAAACCCGCTTTCTTGCTCCAACCTGGCGTATTCCTCCAGCGCCGCACGTGCCCCATCACTGAGGTTCTTGGGCACCTTCACATCAACGGTGACCAGCAGATCTCCGCTTTGTCCATTGCGCTTTGGCACACCGCGTCCACGTACCCGCAGTGTACGGCCGTTAGGCGTTCCCGCTGGTACCTTCACCCGGACTGGGGTGGTCAAGGTAGGGACCGAAATGGCTCCACCGAGCGCCAGGTCCGTAAAGGACACGGGGACGGTGATTTTTAGGTCGTCGCCACTGCGCTTAAACACTGGGTCGGGCCGGACGTGGACAGTGACAAACAGATCACCCGCCGGCTTGCCGTTGGGGCCTGCTTCTCCTTTACCTGCGAGCCGCACTTTCTGCCCGTTATCCAGCCCTGGGGGGATACGCACGGTGATGGTGCGGGTGCGGTGCACTGTACCGGTACCAGTACAGTCGGAGCAGGGATCAGTAATCACCTGCCCCGTGCCGCTGCAGTGCACGCAGGGTGCGGAAAACCCGAATGCCCCTTGGTTTTCAGAGGTAAACCCGGTGCCGTTGCAGTATCGGCAGGCCGTCGGATTTCCGGTTTTGGATCCAGAGCCGTGGCAGGTGGTACAAGGTGCCTCGCCGGTGAGCTGTATGGGCAGTGTTGTACCCTGAGTTGCTTCCCGGAAGTCCAGAGTAATATCCGCTTCCACGTCCGCTCCCCTCGTGGGTCGGGCCGTGTTGCGTGGGGTACCCCCGCCACTGCCGCCGCGGTTGAAGAGTCCACCGAAAATATCGCTAAAGCTACTACCATCGGATGAGAATCCACCGCGGCCACCACCAAAGAGGTCACTGACGTCAAAGTCCGCAGCTTGTCGGAATCCACCACCGAAACCGGTGCTGTTGCCGCCGAAGCCGCCGCTCCCGAACCCTGGAATGCCACCAGAGGCGATGAGGTCTTTGAGTTCGTCGTATTCTTTACGCTTCTTGTCGTCGCCGAGAACGTCATACGCCTCAGCTACTTTTTTGAAGCGTTCCTCAGCAACCTTGTCACCTGGGTGTTTATCGGGGTGGTTATCGCGGGCAAGCTTGCGGTAGGCTCGTTTGATTTCGTCTGCGGTGGCGGACGAGGAGACCCCCAGATCCGCGTAATAGTTCTTGTCTGCCCATTCTCGTTGAGTCACTGGGCATCTCCTCCTTTCTGTACAGTGAGAATTATTATGTCGCTAATTAAAGGTATAAAAAAAGTTCTTTGGCATGGACCCCTGACCAGTTCAAAGACCACGTTTTTCCAGAGCTTACCCGCCAACAAGCGGATCGCTTCCGGGCGTTGCTCCATAAGGAGTTTCGGCAACGCGGCATTGAGATAGAGCTGATGCAGCGGATCGTCAGTCTTGAGTTTCCGTCTGGCACCCGCGGCACGATTGACTTAGAAAACCTGTACCGCACCCTGTCGCAGGATCCCGAGCGCATGGAGGAGCTGGTCGCTGACTTTGTTCCTCATGTGCTGTCGTTCCCAGAGACAGAGTCTCTGACTGATGCAGAGTTTTATTCAGTTCTTAAAATTCGTTTAATGGCCCCACCCGCGCAGCCGCTGCCCAAGCAGGACGACTGGATGGAGTGGCCTTTTAGTAAAGATATTGTGGTCCAGCTGGTGCAGGACGGTGAATACACCATCGCCTCCCTCAACTCTGATGTTGCGCTGTCTCACGGCGACCCAGCGGACTTGATCAGGATTGGGGAACGCAACACCTGGCAGGAGCTGGTGGACGCGGATGTGGATGTGGAGCATTTTGCCCCTGACCACGATTCACCTGGTGCCTCCATGTGGGCTGTCGAGTCAAACTCGTTTTTCACCGGAAGCGCCCCACTGTTTTTGGAAAAGATCCTGCAGCGGTGGATTCCCAATTTGGACCAACGTGCTGGCGTGTTGTTCGCTGTCCCGCACCGTCACCTCCTGCTCGCGCGGGAGGTGACACAGGGTACAACCTTTTCGAGGGCGTGAACTTCATGTCAAAGATCGCCTACCAACAGTGGGAGTCCCAAGCTGGCCCGATTTCGCCGTCGCTGCACCTGATGTATGCGGGTGAGTTGACGGCGATTTCTGAGTTCGCCACCGACGAGGAAGGCAAGGTCATCATGGGCATTCGCCCAACTGATTACCTCATGGACATGCTTAACTCGGATCAGCAATGATCACCATGGCGGTGCGGATCAGACGGTCGCCCATCTGGTAGCCGCGCCGCAGCACAGTGCCCAGTACTTTCTCCTCTCCGCTGGACAGGTCCTGCACCGCTTCGTGTTTCTCGTGATCGAAGGCATCGCCTTCTTCACCGACAACGGTCACCGAGAACTTATTCAGCACTGCATGGAACTTGTCCGATACGGACTTGAGCGGCCCGGACTCCAAGTCGCCGTGTTGGGCGGCGAGGTCGAGGTCGTCGAGAATGGGCAGCAGCTCAGTGATCACACTGGCTTTGGCCGTCTCTACGATCCCGGCACGATCACGCTCTGTCCTGCGCCGATAGTTGGCGTATTCAGCGGTGACGCGCTGGAGGTCCTCGGTGCGTTCGGCGAGTTCAGCCTCAAGGCTGGTGATCTCGCCGTCACCGTCGGCATCAACGTCGGGGGCATCCGCGTCGAGTTCGAGGTCAATATCCTGCGTATCGACGTCGCGGTCCTCTAGGTTGTCCGAAACCTCTGGGTTGTCACTCACTTCTTGTCTTCTTCCTCGTCGACAACTTCGGCGTCAACAACGTTGGGGTCGGAGTCCTCAGTGGTTGCACCGGTGCTGGTGTCGCCTGCAGCACCTGCCGATTCGGCCTCGTAGATGGCTTTGCCCATCTCCTGAGCCTCGGTGGTCAGCTTCTCCATGGCGGTCTTCAGCTGGTCAAGGTCGTCGCTCTTCAGGGCTTCTTCCACACCGTTGGCAGCGTCCTCAATGTTGGTCTTGACGTTCTCCGGGATCTTGTCGGAGTAGTCTTCCACGGACTTACGTGTCTGGTAGACCAAGGATTCAGCCTGGTTACGGACTTCCTGCTCTTCGCGGCGCTTCTTGTCCTCTTCGGCGTGGACCTCAGCGTCCTTGATCATGCGATCAATTTCTTCCTGGGACAGGCCGGAGCCTTCCTGGATCTTGATGGTGTTTTCCTTGCCGGTGCCCTTGTCCTTGGCGGTGACGTGGACGATGCCGTTGGCGTCGATGTCGAAGGTGACTTCGATCTGTGGAACGCCACGCGGTGCCGGTGCAATGCCACCGAGTTCGAAGGAACCGAGCAGCTTGTTGGCGGATGCCATCTCGCGCTCGCCCTGGAAGACCTGGATCTGCACGCTGGGCTGGTTGTCCTCAGCGGTGGTGAAGGTCTCTGAGCGCTTGGTCGGGATGGTGGTGTTGCGCTCGATGAGCTTGGTCATCACACCGCCCTTGGTTTCGATGCCGAGGGAGAGTGGCGTGACGTCGAGAAGCAGCACGTCCTTGACCTCACCGCGCATAACGCCAGCCTGGAGAGCTGCACCGATGGCAACAACCTCATCCGGGTTAACGCCCTTGTTGGGCTCGCGACCACCGGTGAGTTCCTTCACCATCTCGGTAACAGCAGGCATACGGGTGGAGCCACCGACGAGGACCACGTGGTCGATGTCGTTGACGGACACACCGGCGTCCTTGATCACCTGGTTGAAGGGGGCCTTGGTGCGATCCAGCAGGTCCTGAGTGATGCGCTGGAATTCTGCGCGGGAGAGGGTTTCATCCAGGAACAGCGGGTTCTTGTCTGCATCAACCGTGATGTACGGGAGGTTGATGTTGGCGGACTGCGAGGAGGACAGTTCAATCTTTGCCTTCTCAGCGGCCTCGCGCAGACGCTGCATGGCCATCTTGTCCTTGGTCAGGTCAATGCCGTTGGCCGACTTAAACTTGTCTACCAGCCATTCGACGATGCGCTGATCCCAGTCGTCACCACCGAGCTTGTTGTCACCGGCGGTGGCACGGACTTCCACCACACCGTCGCCGATTTCCAGCAAGGAGACGTCAAAGGTACCGCCACCAAGGTCGAAGACCAGGATGGTCTGCTCCTTGTCACCCTTTTCTAGGCCGTAAGCCAATGCGGCTGCGGTGGGCTCGTTAACAATACGCAGCACGTTCAAACCGGCGATCTGACCGGCTTCCTTGGTGGCCTGACGCTGAGCATCCTCAAAGTATGCGGGGACGGTAATAACAGCATCGGTAACGTCTTCACCCAGGTATGCCTCGGCGTCGCGCTTGAGCTTCATCAAGATACGAGCGGAGATTTCCTGCGGGGTGTATTTCTTGCCGTCAATATCCACGCTCCAGTCTTCGCCAATGTGGCGCTTCACGGAGCGAATGGTGCGGTCAACGTTGGTCACAGCCTGGTTCTTGGCGGACTGACCAACAAGCACTTCACCGTTCTTGGCAAAAGCAACAACAGACGGTGTGGTGCGGGAGCCTTCAGAGTTGGCGATAACGACAGGCTCGCCACCCTCCAATACGGACACCACAGAGTTTGTGGTTCCAAGGTCGATGCCTACTGCACGTCCCATAATGTTTTCCTCCTAAGGATCTAGAGTCTTTCACTCTGCTTTGAATCTTCATTGAGTGAGCCTCACTCAACCTTTACATCTTCTCCAACGCACGCGTTTCCAAAGTTGTTCCCACTCGACTCAACTTTTTACCAGTGATCCACAGCACACACAAAAAAGGTAGGCAAGGGGGTAATCCACCGCATACAATCCCGCTTACTGGTATCGGTTCATGCCGAACACCACAAATATTGAAGAAAGGAGACAGCGCGCCCCATGTTTACGCAGGCAGAGATGGTTCATACACACGCCAATCGCACCCAAGCATATGGCGGCCGCCGTCGCCCAAGCGGAGATCGCCCACCCGTCTCCATTCGGGATTAAGCCTCCCCTCACTACCCCTACACCACCCCCACTTTCTTCAACCAAGCACCAACCTTACGGTGAAGCATTCGCGTTAATGGGGGCGTTGCCGCGCTATTCCACCACAGCTATCCCACCACACCACCCCGCCACAGCACTATGAAAGTGAGCACCCCCGTGTCTGACGCACGCACTCCACTACCCAACAGCTCGGATGTTGATAACATTGTCGACGCCGCAGTCCAGCGCGCACAACAATGGCTTGCCGCCACAACCAGCGGACAATCCCGTTCCGAAGCAAAGTCCACGGAACAACTCGCCGCACTCGTGCGGGAACCGCAGGGCGTGGAATTCACCATGGGGTTCGTGGACCGTGTCGCCCGCCCCGAGGACAACGAGGTAGCCGCGCGCGAATTACGTAGCCTGGCCAACCCTTTTGGCGCTAACAGCATTCCCGACTTTGTCGGACTAGTCGACCGCGGCCTGGTTTCCGCAGGTGCACTCATGGCGCGGAAGCTCCCCAACGTGGTAATGCCGCTGGCCCGCAAACGACTCAGGCAGATGGTGGGGCACCTGGTGCTTGACGCAGAAGGCAAAGCATTGAACAACCTGCTGGATAAGTCTAAGGAAGAAGGCTTCCAACTCAACCTCAACCTCCTGGGCGAGGCAGTTCTGGGTGAAACCGAAGCAAAGAACCGTCTGCAACGCACCATTGAGCTGCTGAAAAACCCGCGCGTCACCTACGTGTCCATCAAAGCTTCCAGCGTGTGCGCACAGCTCAACCCGTGGGATATTGAGGGCAACACCGAACGCCTCAAAGAACGCCTCCGTCCCCTTTACCGGCAGGCACTACAGCGCAGCCCCCACCCCTTTATCAACATGGACATGGAGGAATACAAGGACCTCCACCTGACCATCAAACTCTTCACTGAACTGCTCAGCGAGGAAGAATTCCTCAACCTTGAAGCGGGGATTGTGCTCCAGGCGTATCTGCCGGACACTTTCGAAGCACTCCGTACCCTTTGCCACGTTTGCCAAGGAACGCCGCGAGAAAGGCGGCGCACAGATCAAAATTCGCCTGGTCAAAGGCGCAAACCTGTCCATGGAACGTGTGGAGGCGGAGATCCACGACTGGGAGCAGGCCCCCTACCTCACTAAAGAAGAGGTAGATGCCAACTACATTCGACTGCTCGACTACATCCTGCAACCAGAGCACGCCGATAACGTGCGCATTGGTGTGGCCAGCCACAACCTGTACACCGTGGCGTTGGCGCATGAGCTTGCGGTAGCCCGGGGCGTCGAAAAGCAGCTGGATGTGGAAATGCTGCAGGGCATGGCACCGTCTCAGGCCCGCGCGGTGCGGGATGTTGTGGGCGGTCTGATCCTGTACACACCGGTGGTGCACGCCGAAGATTTCGACGTTGCCGTGTCCTACCTGGTGCGTCGCCTTGAAGAAAACGGGGCGAAGCAAAACTTCCTGTACGCGCTGTTCGCGCCCGACGTAGTGGGGACCGAAGGGGCCACGCCGTTGCAGAACCAAGAGCAGCGTTTCCGGGAATCCGTGCGTCACCGCTGGAACGCGTTTGCTGGACCGCGCCGCACCCAGGACCGTACCAAGGAGGAAGCCGCCAAGCTGGGCAGTCGCTCTGGTTCCGCCCCAGGGCACTTCCGCGGCGAACCCGACACCGACCCGGCACTGCCCGCCAACCGCGCCTGGGCACTCGCGGCCCTCGCGACCGATCCCGGACCCGTCGAATCCGACGTGGTCACCGACCCTGCGATTATCGACGCCGCGGTGCAACGCGCCCTCGCCAACGCCGACGATTGGGCAGCGCAAACAGGCGCGGAACGTGCTGAATACCTCTACCACGCGGCCGACGCACTGGCCAACAACCGCAGCCGACTGCTCTCCGTGATGACCCACGAATCCGGCAAAACCGTGGGCGAGGCCGACCCGGAAATCTCCGAAGCCATCGACTTTGCCCACTACTATGCCGAATCAGCACGCGCACTCGACGGACTCAACACCACCGTCTTCACCCCCTACAAAGTCGTGGTGGTTACCCCGCCGTGGAACTTCCCCCTCGCCATCCCCATGGGCGGCGTGTTCGCAGCACTTGCGGCAGGCGCGTCCGTCATCATCAAACCCGCACCTCAGGTGGTGCGCTGCACGGAGGTAGCCATTGAAATTCTGCGCGAAGCAGGCATCACCGAAGACATGGTGCAGCTGGTCAACGCCGACGAAGCCGCAGCGGGCAAACGCCTCATCTCCCACCCCGATGTGGACTCCGTGATCCTCACCGGGGCCTCCGACACCGCGCGGCTGTTCCGCAGCTGGAAGCCCCAGTTGACGCTCAACGCCGAAACCTCCGGCAAAAACGCCATCATCGTGACCCCCTCCGCCGATCCTGACCTCGCCGTCGCCGATGTTTACCGCTCCGCCTTCGGGCACGCAGGCCAGAAATGCTCCGCAGCATCGCTGGTCATCCTGGTGGGGTCCGTGGGCAGCTCCAAACGATTCCTCACGCAGCTCACCGATGCCGTGGAATCCCTGCATGTCGGCCCCGGTGTGGACATCTCCACCACCATGAACGGCGTGATCGAAGCCCCCAGTGACAAACTCCTGCGCGGCCTCACCCAACTCGACCCCGGTGAAACCTGGCTGGTCAAGCCGCGCAAGCTCAACGACGAAGGCACCCTCTGGTCCCCCGGCCTCCGGGACGGTGTGCGCCCTGGATCCTGGTACCACACCCACGAATGCTTCGGCCCAGTCCTGGGCATCATGCGTGCCGACACCCTCGATGATGCCATCCGCCTGCAAAATTCCACTGGATACGGACTCACCGGCGGCCTACACTCCCTCGACGAAAAAGAAATCGCCTACTGGCGCAACCGCGTTGAAGTCGGCAACGCCTACATCAACCGTGGTATCACCGGTGCGATTGTGGAACGTCAATCCTTCGGCGGGTGGAAAAACTCTTCCATTGGCTCCGGTGCCAAAGCTGGCGGACCCAACTACGTGGGACAACAAGGCACCTGGACCGACGGCGACCTGTCCGTCCGCCCCAACATCAGCGTCAACCCCACCGTTGCACGCCTCCTCCGGGACCTGGAAAGCCGCTTCGGTGCTGCGCTCACTGACGACGACCGCACCTGGCTGTGGCGCGCCGCCGAACTTGACGCCGTGGCATGGCGTGACGAATTCGGCGTGGAACACGACCGCACCGCACTCATTGCCGAATCCAACGTGTTCCGCTACCGCCCACTCATCGAGCCGCTGAACGTTCGCGTTGGCGACAACTACGCACTCCGCGATCTCCTGCGACTCGTCCTCGCCTCCCGGCTCACCGGCACCAAGATTGTGATCAGCGCCAACGAACTCGATGCGCAGCTCACCGAACTCGGCGCCCTGGGTGCACGCATCCGGCAGGTGTCCGACAAGGCATTCGCCAACGAAATCGCCCACAAACCCAGCTGCCGCGTGCGCACCCTCGGTGAGGTCGACCTAGCACTCTACGAAGCCGCCGTGGAATCATCCTCCGTGATCCTGGACCAAGACGTGCTTGCCGACGGCCGCCGTGAACTCCTGCCCTTCCTTCTCGAACAGGCAGTATCCACAACCAATCACCGTTTTGGATACATCAAAGGGCGGAGCCACTAGGGGCGGGCTTGATGGGGCTTGTGGTGAGTGTGCGCCCTGGGAATAACATGCCCTGAGCAGTGTGTTGTCCTAAGTCCCATCTTTTGGCGGCATGATGAGACTTAGGACTTTTTCCTCTTATTCCTGGGTGATTCTGCTAGAGATCCCCGTGAGAAAACCCCCATATTCATGGCTCCCCTCTCGCCGAGTTGCAGGCCCAATGATGCTACAGTCAACCCCCAAACGGCAATCAACACCCCCACAACCAGCGCATCTTCTCTGGGGACCCCTTTGGGGATTACGGGAAATACGAACAAGGACGCCCACACAAACAAGGAGCGCCCCTGAAATAAGTGACGCCCGCTGAAGCTTCCCATTTCTTGTCACTCCAGCACCGATGCGAATGACACCACGTGGAATCATCCATATGGCAACCAGCCATGTGAGCAGCGCGATAAAGGGTTCCATAACAGGTGGCTTATCTGGATTGAGAAAGTCCTGAAACTCCAAACCAAGAACGAAGAGAAGCAGCGCTAACCACACAGCAATCACACCGCAGACCATAAGAGGATGTGGCGTGGCTGGAGCATTTTTATAGCCGGTACCTGACATAACCATGTAGCACAGCACAACCACTTCAAGAACAATGTAGATTCCCCATACGAGAACCAAAGGTTCCGCAATGCGTCCCGACCAGAACATGAACAGAGCAGCAAGAAACGCCATAACTCCCTCCAGCCTGCAGGAATAACCGAGTCGCTGCTCGGCAAGAGGGCATTTCACGCGGTTTTTGCCAGCGTTAATCTCACAGACATCTACAGGTTGTGATGCCTCCTGCTTCCACAGTGTGGGCTGACAAATCAGCACAAGGCCCTAGCCAGAAAAGAGAAAACACCAAGAACACGTACGCCAAGGTTACGATGCTCCTCTACACAAAAGGGAAAATAGCCACAGCATCTCAGGATACGCTGATCACTATTTTCTGCGCAGGTGAGAGAACTTTTGCGAGAAAAATGCGTGGCTCTTCTTCCTATACGTCGCCGTCACCTTCCGACAAGCCACCATCGTGGACACGAAGCCAATGAGTTTCCTTGCTTAGCACGTTGCATGCAGGCTCCTCTCGTATCTGGATGCGCATGCCCCAGGATCCACGCTTTCCTGAGTCCAGAGATAAACCACTGCTCAGAGGATCTTCTACTGAAGCAAACATGAAACATGGCCTGACCTGTGGCTTGCCAGAATAGCTACCAGCCTTCGAGCCTGCACCCCAACACGAAAGTCCCATCATTAAGCAAGAACAAAATATTCTGGCATAGTTAAGTCTTGATGAGTAACAAACCCGAATCACAGCAACAACCTGCGGAAGAGTCAGCAGGCGACCAGCCACGCGACCCCATCGACACGATCTTTGACGCGGTCGATTCCGATGGCTCTCCAGCTCCAGTACAAGAGTCGGACACCCTTACAACCGACACCATAGACGACACCGACCCCCCTGTGGATCGCGTCGCCATTCTAGGCAAGGACGGCCGATGGCTGTCCGGTTGGGCGCTGCGGTTTATCGTGCTGACCGTTGCCGCCTACTTTTTGTCACTCATATTGGGCCAAATTTGGACTGGTCTGCTACCTATTTTGCTGGCGATCATGCTGTGTACCGTGTTGTGGCCACCGGTGCGCTGGCTGCGCAACCATAAGATTCCGCCATCGCTGGCTGTGACTATAACCCTGCTGGGCTGCGTCTCGGCCTTTGGTGGTTTGTTTGCTGCCATGGCCCCGACGGTGGCACATCAGTCCAAGGGGCTGGTCGATCAGGCTATTCAGGGCGTCAACACGCTCATTGACTGGGTGCAGGGGCCGCCACTGAACATCGACGCAGATCAATTCAACACCATCTTCAATGAGTTTGTTGCGAAGATTCAGGAAAACGGTGCCTTAGGCAAGGTTCAGGAGCAGGCGGGCAATATCGCATCGGGTGTGTTTGCGGGGTTGTCGTCAGCAAGTTCGGTGGCTGTGACCTTGGGTATCATGCTGGTGCTCACGTTCTTCTTCCTGAAAGATGGGGATCGTTTCTTGCCGTGGGTGCGCCGCAACACCGGACCGACGGTTGGTTTGCATCTGTCGGAGCTGTTCACCCGTATTTGGAATACGTTGGCGGGCTTTATCCGCGCCCAGGCGATCGTCTCGTTTATCGACGCCCTGTTCATCGGCATTGGACTCGTCCTGATGGGGGTTCCACTGGCGTTGGTCTTGGCCACAATAACCTTCTTCGCGGGCTTTGTTCCCATCGTGGGCGCGGTGTCCGCCGGCGCGATTTCGGTGCTGATTGCACTGGTGTCCAATGGCCCCACCACCGCGTTGATGGTGCTGGTCCTGATCCTTGTGGTACAGCAGCTTGAGGGCAATATCCTCTCCCCCATGCTGCAGTCCAAGGCGATGGATCTGCACCCGGTGATTGTGCTGCTCGCCGTCACGGTGGGTGGTGCGTTGTTCAACGTGGTGGGCGCGTTCCTGGCTGTGCCGGTGGCCGCCACGATTGCCACCTGCCTGAGGTATCACTCCGAGACGGTAGCGCTGCGTGCTGGCGAAACAACGGTGCAGGATCTGGACTTGGCCACGGAACAAACCGAACCCGCCAAGCTCACATTGCTGTTGCAGAGAATGATGCACCGCGCATCAGACAAGCCGGGGAAAGCACCAGGGAAAGCGGAGGAGTCAAAGGGCTAACACCTCTAGAGCCTCCATTAGGCGACGGGAACTTGCGGGCAGCGCGTCTGTCCAGGTTCCCGCCGCTTTATCGTCTGCATTGTCTCTGACGTCTTTGAGCAGGGTGACGGGGATACCAAAGCGTTGCCCGGCCAGCGCCACGACGTAACCTTCCATATCCACTAGACTGGCTTGTCTACTGATGCGCTCCCGACTGGCGGAATCGCCAATGAAACTGTCGCCGGTGGCTAGCCGCGCGGTGGGCAGCAATCCGCTGACGTCAAGGTCAATGCCGTTGGGGTAGGGGTGGCCAGTAATGGCCGCGATGGTGTCGTTGGAGAAGTCATGTTTCAGCACGTGCGAGATTTCAAAAACACCACTCAGCCCATCCACCAAGGCACCTGCTGTACCCACATTGACCAGCTGGGACGGGAGGTTTCCGTGGATGCGGGCGGTAGTCAGGGCGTCGATAAGCGCGAAGGCGCAGTTGAGGGTGCCAACTCTGGTGACCAGCAGCGAGTCACGCTCGATGCCGGAGATTTCTGCGGGGTCGGCGACGATATACAAAGGTGTGTTCACCGTCTCAATTATAGTACAGACAGAATTGTCTATACATACCGCACCTATAGTGCTATATTTATAGACAACATAGTCTAGTTACTGAGGAATCATCATGCAGATCGCAATCATCGGCGCGGGTCACATCGGCATCACCCTGGCGGAAAAGCTCATTAGCAGCAGCCCCGACATCCACATCGACCTTTTCGAACGCACACCCGCCCCCTTCGGCCTCATCCGCTACGGAAAGCTTCAGGACAACACCGGAACCGCCCCTCAACTGCGACTTTTTGGCAACATTGCCGTCGGCACGGACATTACCGCCGCCGAACTTGGCGAGCATTACGACGCCGTCATCTCCACTCCCGGCGCACGCATCAACCCCGATATCCACTCCCTGCTTGACGACGCCCGCCCCTCCCGCCGCGACATTCGACCGCTCCTCGAACAGCGCAACATCGCCTACACCAGCTGGGAGGGGTGGCATCACCGGAGTGACGCCTCCCAACCCAGCATTGATTGGCAGGATCTCATATCCTCCGCACACGGTATTCCCGTGTGGTTGTAAGCGGGTTTAGTTCACTAGCTTCAATGCTCGGGAATTCATCACATCCTCAATGAGCATGGCCCGCGTTTTACCCGCATCATACAGAAACTTATATGAGGTCACCCCTACAGCCACTAATCCCTGATCAGTTACCGCATACACCGGACCGCCAGAGTCACCACGATCCACAAAGGACACAAACGAAAATAGGCCGTCACTTTCCAGCCGATCAAACTTGCCACAGGTTATGCCAGTTCGATGCCCCATCCTGCAGATATATGGCTTATGTTTTTGCAACCATTCCGCGCCAGCCCAGCCGATAATCTTCTGGGTTGCGCCCGGATAATCGGTGTGCCGACTATTTTTGGCAATTTCGGTGTGCACCTTTGACATGTCATCAATTTTCACCAAAGCAATGTCGCGTTTACCGGCCCACTCAAACTCGGACAAGGTCACAGTGCCTACCTGATCAATGTGTCCGCTATTATTTCGCACCCCAATACGATCCCCCACAGCTCCGCAGTGACCGGCCGTAAGCATGAAGTTTCCCTCAGCATTTCCCACAATGTACGCACTGGAGCAGGCCCCGCCTGTCCGCATATTCACAAACGCAGCACCTGGGATGACCATCCCAGGTTTTTCTAACCAGTGGAAGCCATCGCTGAGGTGAAACATCGTGTCGTCGGCCTGTTCATCAGGGGCTTCACTCGGGGCAGGAGTTTTGCTGGGCTGCGGTTGTGGGAGCGGTTTTTCGGTAGGTCCTTCGGGAGATTTTTTGTAGGTTTGTCCACTATCCGAACTGAAACTACTTTGAGCCACCGCCGGTGGTGCCGTAAGCGTCATGGTCGCAACACCGAGCATGACCACCATCGCGGCAGTTGCAGAACGCCACAGAAAAAGGGGAGTACGTTTCATACGCATATAAAACCTCTTCACATAAAGAAATCCGTCATATTCTTTACATGAATCTTATATTAAAATAAGGCAATTTATATATTATACATATGTTAATGAAACGAAATCATGAACGCAGATCACGTCTAGCAAACAGGAAGAAAGACACTGCAAGCAGCACCAGCGTTCCCGCTATCAGGATCGCAACGTGCCCCCCAATCAACCCCATTCTCCAGGGGTTGTACGGCACCATACCAATAAAAGGGAGAAATACGCGCCCAGGTGGCATAGTCCGAGCTCATAGGCAAAGTGATATTCAGCGCATAGCCCACCACTCCCACTCCGGCCGCAGCCCACGTACCAGCGGACGGGGTACCGAAAGCCGCCACACCCAGCATGGACACCGCGCCCATGCACAGGCCCAGCGCCAACAGATGCACAGTGGCACCCGCGATATGCTCCGCGGTCAGATTCATGCCACCCAGCCGTGCGCCACCCCAAACTCCAAGCCCAGTGAGCACCGCCACGATGGTTATCAGTGTCGCCTGGGCTGCTGCTGCCAAGCCGAGCAAACGGATTCGCCTCATGGGGGTGGATAACACCAGGCCAAGCTGACCCGACCGTTCATCTGCACCCAACCGTGATGCCACGGCAGCACCTGCCACAATCACCGCAGTGGGCGCCATGAGACTCATCGTTTCACCCCAGTAGAACCCTGCAGGGCTGGCCATATCGGTGGCTCCCCACGCCTGCAAAAGTGCGGGCGGCATCGACTGCGACGCAGTCTCCAACTGCGGGGCCATCTGCTGGTATATCGGCCCCATCAGCAGTCCCATCACCGCAAACATCACCACACCCAACACCACAAGCAGCCCAGCGTGGCGAAGCACTAGGAGGGAATAAAGATCGCGTCCGGTTGCACTAGTTCCTTTCACCGCCTGCCACACCCAACCCACGTGCTGAATCCTCTGAGCAAGAAACGTTCCGCGCAGGTTCCCACGCAAGTCACGAACATTCAACCCCACAATCCCCACCACAAACAGCACCGTCGCAACGGCGATCATTAAGGCCATGTAGCCAGCATCAAGGCCGTTCAACACCACCGACGGTTCGCTGTACCAGTACCAAGGAATGAAACGCGCCACGTCCTTCGTCTGCGACCATTGGGGCAGGAGCCCAGCAAACAACCACCCCAGCCCCACCAGCATGGCACCAATTCCCGTAGCCGCTTGACGACGCCCCGTCACTCCCCCAACTGCAAAAGCACCGGCACCACACACCACGGCGTTGGCTCCCAGTGCCAGACACAGTTCTCCCAGGTGAGCGTCACCTAGTGCGATGTCGAAGAGCGCTCCGGCGAGCAGTCCCGCACCCCATAATCCCAGCGATATCGCAGCGACCGCCAGCACCAACGCCACCACTTTGGCCATGCCAACCCCAAGACGAGAGACCGGATAGCTCAGCAGCAACGACAGTGTGCCGTCCTTCTCTTCACCTGCAACCATCCGAGCCCCGACAGCGACGGCGAATCCCGCAACGGTGATAGCTCCCAAGAAGCCAAGCATCTGCGCGTACACCATGGCGGAGATGGACGCCCCAGCGGGAATCCCGGCGAGTGCCAGCATTGCAGGTGGTAGCGAATCATAGACGGCGGTGTCCATGGACTGCACCACCGCAATACCCATCAGCAAGCACGCAAACATGCTCACGACAATGACAGCTATCGCTTTCCACTGCGGCGCAAGACTGCGTTCCATTACAACAACACCGCTCATGACTGCTCCCGGTAGTACGCAAGGAAGACCTCTTCCAAGTCGGCATCGTGGGCCGTCATGTCAACAATGCGATAGTCAGCGAGCGAATCGAGCAGTGTGCCGAGTTCACCATCGAAAGCCAAGCTCACTCGCGCCCCAGTCACTGCCACGTCATGGGCACCAGGAACGTCGTCAAAGTCACGCGGATCGGCATGACGGTCTAGAACCAGGTCAACGCGACGCACTGCGCGCAGATCCGCAACGCTCTCTACCGCCACCAAACTACCTGCACGAATGATGGCAACGCGGTCCGCCACTTCTTGTACCTCGGAAAGTGTGTGGGAGGACAGGAAGACCGTTCGACCTTCGGTAGTTACTTCCCGCAGAACCTGGTGGAACTCATGCTGGACAAGAGGATCAAGACCCGCATTGGGTTCGTCCATGATGATCAACTCAGGTTTATGCATCAAGGCGGCAATCAACCCCACCTTCTGCCGATTACCTGACGATAACTCCCCGACGCGCTTATCCAGGTTGGCGTCAAATCGCTGCCGGAGCACTTCGACGTAACTCCAGTCGATGCCCCCTCGCAAGCGAGCGAAAAACCGCAGCGTCTGCGCCCCGGTCATCGTGGGGTACAGTGCCAAGTCACTGGGCAGATAGCCAAGTCGACGATGGATCGCCACAGCGTCGCGGCGGGAGTCAAGCCCTGAGCAGGCGGGCGGTGCCAGCGGTGGCGCGGATCTCGTCGAGAAGAATGCGGATTGTTGTGGATTTTTCCGGCGCCGTTGAGGGCCGAGGAAACCGAAAGATCTCCCCGGTGTGAACCTCAAGGTCAATTCCCTTGAGTGCTTCAAAGGAGCCGTACTTTTTGCGCAGTCCTTGAATCTCAATGGCTTGAATAGCAGTCATTCTTCCTTCCCCCTCCAGTTGAGCACTCATTTGTTCCAGCAAGGTCGGGGTGAACAGGCTTGAGAACAACGAGAGTTGAACCTGCACATAGTCCGTGACGCCCGGTTCAGCGGTGAGATTGTCGGCGGTGATGTCGATGTTCAGAAGTCGCTTGAGATGAGGCGCAAGCACCAGCGACCCCAGTGAATAGATGGTGAGCATTCGCGCCGCGACGGGCACGTTAGGGACGGGGTTCATCAGGTCCGCATCAATGGCGCGCTGGATGTAGCTGGCGGCATCGGCGGCAAGTTGGTCAACGAGGGCGTCGATACCCGGGGTGGATTCTGTGAGCCGGTGCGCAAGGTAACCGAGAATGTTATCCTGCCCAGCTTCCCGCAGAGTCTCCAGCACATTGGGTAGCGGTCCGCGGATGGCATCGTTTTTGGCGTCGCGGATCAGTGTGGCGATATGTTCGTCGCAGGCCAGGAGCAATCCGTCCATAGTTCCAAAGTGATGCCGGATCAGCCCGATGGACACGCCTGCTTTGCTGGCCACGGACCGTGCTGTGGGTTTGTCGCCGTCGGCGATGAGCGCAATGGTGGCATCGCGAAGTCGCGCCCGTGCCGTCAGATCGTCAGCCATGATACAAGCGTATAATAAACTATACAGTTGTACAATGACCTGAGTCACACGAAGTGACGCCTGGCAAAACCGGCCAAAAACCACAATTAAGACCATTATGAAATGTGCTTTATTTCAATTTCGCTACCACCCCACAATGACGTAATTACATCATTAAAAATGCGACAAACATTCACCCTTTTAATAAGAGCGACATGGTCGTAATTTAAATGTTGATAAATGCACAATATTGTCCATATGTCAACATTATCCATTACCTAATTGTACTTATTGCAAAATGAAATGTGCTACAACAACTGTGGCCATAGTGAGCAAGAGTCGCGGCGTCGATAAGCACCCACACAAGCCCCGAGCGACCGATGAGGAAAACCTTACTTAAGAGGCCAGGCGGCCTGGGAGGGTTTAAGCTGTAAGGCGACTCATTCCTTAAGCCCTGTCGGCCCGGCCGCCCTATAAAGAAGGACCGTGATCTGCTTATGCCTCTTGCCGCCACAACGGTGCTCGGCATTGCGGGTATCGTGCTGTCGCTGCCCGCCTGGTTCTATTTCCTGCGCGGCGCGGTCCGGCTGCACCGTCTCATCGCGTCAGGCAAGCCCGACCCGGGGCACATTCCGCGCATCAACCGCCCGGTCAGGCGCCTGATCACGCTGATTAAAGAGACAGTGTTCCACACGGAACTGATGCGTAAACCAGTGGTGGCGGTGGCACACTGGTGCGTGATGGTGGGCTTCCTCATCGGCTCGTCGGTGTGGTTCGAGGCATATATCCAGACCTTCAACCCGGCGGGCGGCTGGCCAATTATTAGCGATTGGCCCCTGTACCACCTCGCGGATGAGGTTCTTGCGCTGGTCACGGTGCTGGGCATTCTAGTGCTGATTTTTATTCGCCTGGTAACCGGCAACAACAACCGCATCGACCGTTTCTATGGCTCGAATGCCCGCGCCGCGCACTTTTCGTGGAAGGCGTTGTGCTGCTCGAAGGCATCGGAATGATGCTGGTCAAGGCGGGAAAAATAGCCACCTTTGATGTACACCCTCATGTGTGGACAGATTTTCTGACCATGCAGCTGGCCAAAGATCCTGCCCGCAAACCCCGTATTAGTGAGCATTTTTGCCCTGATTAAGCTGCTCACCGGCATGGTGTGGCTGCTGGTGGTGGGTAACCAACTGCACTGGGGCGTGGCGTGGCACCGCTTCCTGGCGTTCTTCAAAATCTTCCTGCAGCGCAACCCCGACGGCGCACCAGCGTTGGGCAAGCTTCCCACCATCGATCTAGATGAGACAGTCGGGGTTGGCACCGCCCAGGATGTGCCATGGACCATGCTTCTCGACGCCGCGACCTGCACCGAATGCGGCCGCTGCCAGGAACAATGCCCCGCCTGGAACACCAACAAACCGCTCAGCCCCAAAAAGTTCATTACTGACGTCCGCGACGCCGCAATCGATAATGCCAGCACCATGTACGACGGCGTGGACGTGCTGAAACTCGTCGGCACCGCCGTCACCGGCGACGAACTCTGGAGCTGCACCAACTGCGGGGCCTGCGTCGAACAATGCCCCGTAGACATTGAACACATCGACCACGTGGCCAACCTGCGGCGATTCCAGGTTCTCGCCGAATCCGACTTCCCCTCCGAGCTCACTGGCATGTTCAAAAACCTGGAGGCGAAAGGCAACCCGTGGGGCCGCAACGACTCGGAACGCGTCACCTGGATTGATGAAGCCCGCCGCGACGGCCTCACCGTCCCCTGTCTTCGGTGAGGACATCACCAGCTTCGCCGACACCGAATACCTGTTCTGGGTCGGCTGCGCTGGAACCTTTCGACGACGAGGGCAAGAAAACCACCCGCGCCATCGTCGAACTGCTGGAAACCGCAGGCGTGAAATACTGCGTGCTCTCCAAAGGCGAAACCTGCACCGGCGACCCCGCACGCCGCGCCGGAAACGAATTCCTTTTCCAGATGCTCGCCGAAGAAAACGTCACCACCCTCAACGGGGTTTTTGACGGCGTTCCCGCAGGCCAGCGCAAAATCATCACCTCCTGCGCACACTGCTTCAACACCCTGCGCAACGAATACCCCGACTTCGACGGACATTTCGACGTTTTCCACCACACCCAGCTCCTCAATCGGCTGGTGCGTGATGGCCTGCTGAAACCCGTGCCCCGCCCGGCGTCGGCACGCAAACCCATCACCTACCATGATCCCTGCTTCCTCGGGCGACACAACAAAATTTTCGACCCGCCGCGCGAACTCCTCGGTGCCACCGGCATGGAACTGCGCGAAATGGACCGCAACCGTAACGAAGGCTTCTGCTGCGGCGCGGGCGGCGCGCGCATGTTCATGGAAGAAAAGCTCGGCACCCGCATCAACGAAAACCGCACCGCCGAAGCACTTTCCACTGGTGCCGAAGAAATCGCCGTGGGCTGCCCCTTCTGCAACACCATGCTCACCTCCGGGGTGAAAGCGCTTTCCGACGCCCCGGCTTCCGAACAACCCATCGTCCGCGACGTCGCACAAATGCTGCGCGACTCCGTGATGGTCGACGGGGAACTCCCCAGCCCGCGTGAACCCCAGTTCCTCGAACCGCCGAAAACGAAACGCCGCTGCCAAAAAGCCTGCTGAAGAGAAGAAAGCTGAGCCCAAGAAGGCAGAGACTCCAAGCTCAACGGTGGTTTCCGCGCCGGGAGTTCCTTCCGCTGGCGTGCCGAAAGCTGGTGGGGTTCCTCCGAAGCCGGGGATTCCTGGAGCGCCCGGAGTACCAAGTGCGCCTAATTCGGCAAATATTCCTCAAGCACCTAGTGCTCCAGGCGTGTCGAATACTCAAACACCGCCAGCTCCGCCTGCAGCCCCTAAGCCGCCCACACCAACTGCAGGTATTCCCGCTGCGCCTGGTGCTCCCGCTGCACCTGGTGCGCCTGGAACACCGAACGTGCCGAAAGCACCAGGAGCTCCCACCGCGGCTGTGCCGAAGCCACCCGGAGCACCAGCTTCACCTGCAGCAAAGCCTCCATCAGCACCACCGAAGCCACCGAGCGCCCCAAAGATTCCTCAACCACCATCTGGTTCCGGCGTGCCGACTCCCCCTGCCCCTGGGGTCCCCCAGCCACCCCAAGCCGCCAGCGCCGCCAAAGCCTGCTGAGGATGGCGAGGAGAAAACAGACAAGTAGTTCACAGTCGAAGCTATCCCTTCACGAAATCACGGTTATTCTGCGCCACGACAGACCACTACAACAACACTATCCCCACCCCAACGGCGCTGAGCACAGCCGCAACCAGCACGAGGGGAACGAAGCGGAGGACAAATCGCCACCCGAATGCCCCTGCCTGCATGAAGACGAGTTTGATATCCACCATCGGCCCCACCACCATGAACGCCAGTTGCGCGATGGGAGACACACCCACGAAAGAGGCTGCGACAAAGGCGTCCGCCTCGGAGCAAAGGCTCATCACCACGGCGAGCAGCACCATCATCGCCACACCCAACCACACGTTGCCGGTCACCACACTCAAGGCTGATTCCGGCACAGCGACTTTAATCAGCGCCGCAATGGCCGCACCGATCACCAGGAAGCCGCATGCCTGCAGGAAAATCCTGCACAGCGGTGATGCGGAATGCTTCCCAGCTGCGGTGATGGTGATGTCCGCACGTATCGTCAACTATCCCATCAATGGTGAATCGGACTCGCATCCAGATCCACCCCACCACGCAGGCAGCGGCGAGACTGGCCGCGAACCGCGCCCACACCATCATGGGGTTGCCGTTAAACGCAACGGCCGTGGCAACCAAGACCACAGGGGTTGATCGCGGGCGATGCCAGAAGGAACACCAACGCATGGCTGGGTGCTACTCCCCTGCGCATCAAAGACTGCCCTACCGGCACCGATGCGCATTCGCAGGCGGGAATGGCCATGCCCGCAAGCGCCGCCACCGGCACACCGAACACCCCGCGTGGGAAGCGTTGATAGACGGATGCTGGTACGAACGCAGACAGCACACTGGACACCAGTATTCCCAGCACAAGAAAAGGAATGGCCTGCACGATCAGCGCAATCACGATGGTTGCCCACGCCTCAATGCGTGCGTGCAGTGTGATAAGCGGGGCATCGATAAGCGAGATGCAGAACGCGCCGCCGAGGGTAATGAACACAAGGGTTGGAATGACCCAGCTGCCTGCGTGAACGTCGATACGTTCGTCTAGCTTACTCATAGGTACGGCCTCGCGGGTTCGCGGATGCTGGTGATGCTGCGTATCGTCAGCGTGAGTTCCGGCTGAGTTGATGCGGTGCCGATGACCTCAACCCATTTGCCTTCCTGCGCGTGCGGCACGGTTCCTGTGATGGGCACGGCGTATTCGGAGGCGTCGGCGGCGCAGCAGATGATGCGGAAACGTCGCACCTCCCACCCGTTGTCGCCACGGTGGAGCATGCCAGCGGTGCGAATGGTGTGGCCATCAAGAAGGGCGGGGTCGTCGAAAAAATAGCGTTCGTACAGCTCAAGCAGCGTCATCTCGTTGACGCTGCTTGTCAGGGCCGGGTGTGGCTGGTCAGGCACCAGCTTCGATGGCCCAGTTGACGCAAACTGCAACGCTCCCGGCAGTACCAGCGCAACCAGCAGGATGGGCAGCAGCAATGCTGTGCCAACGCGCGGAAAAGGCCCGGCGGTACGGTCCTCCGCGATGGAACTGAACGTCCACACCCCCAGCGCCGTCAGTAGCGCTCCCGCAGCCCCCACCCACGGACGGAAACCCGGCTGCACATACCGAAACACCAGGCCAGTGGCCGCAAGGAAAATCAAGCACAGGCCAAGCCCTAGCACCAGCGCACCCGAAAAGAGGTCACGCGGCTTAGCGACGCCCCGACTATCATGCATACGCCTGAATCTACGCGGATCGCTGGTTGCCCGTAGCAATTAGGGGCGTGTCAGTCGCTCTGATCTTGGCAAAAGCACCACCACCAAGGCAGCTAACCCGCAGGCAACCTGCGTCCAGGCTGACCAATCGAGAAACGCGCCGAGAAGAATACCTGCGGCAAAGATAGTAGCAACTATCCGACGGTTAGCAGTCACAATGTTCACCTACATTTCCCATGGAATATAAGCGGTAGGAAAAGAAATTTCCTACAGTAAAACATTACCGCGTGTACGCTGCAACAACTTTTACCAAACCGTGATGCCGCAACCACCCCCACCGGCTGCTACTTGCTGGACTGACGCTCCCAGATCGTCGCGCCAATCGCGCCGACAGCCGCGATGAGATTAAGAATGAAACCCCACTTGAGCAGAATGGTGAGTATCAAAAATACGACAAAAACAATTTGGACAATCCGAGGAACGCTCATTGCACTACCTTTTCTACATCGACAAAATAAACCGCTGTACAGCATGCCCGATATGTGCAACAAAACCAAAACGGGTTACGTTAAATAGTTTTCATCTTTTCTCAACTGCCTCCCGCACCTGAACTGTGAGCCTGCGGCAGGCAGGGCGTCGATAAGCACGGGAAACCTCCCCCAACACCCCACCATCACCTTTCCGACTCGCCCTAAAAGTGGCAACATAGTTGGGGTGAGCAAGCATTCCGAAAACCCACAAAATCCAGACAATTCGCAGCCAGCCCCACAACCAGCCTCGAAACCCCAGAAACGCAGGCGCCCCCGCATCTTCGACCAATCGGAGAAGATGAAGAACGTCCTGTACGAGATCCGGGGGCCGGTGGCTGCGGAAGCGGAACGTTTGGAAATGGACGGGCACCGCGTGCTCAAACTCAACACCGGCAACCCCGCCGTGTTCGGTTTCGAGGCACCCGATGTGATCATGCGGGATATGATCGCCGCCCTGTCCACCTCGCAGGGCTATTCCACCTCGAAAGGCATCATCCCGGCACGCCGCGCCATTGTCACCCGCTACGAGGTCATCCCGAATTTCCCCGACTTTGATGTGGACGATGTGTTCTTGGGCAATGGCGTGTCCGAGCTTATTTCCATGGTCACCCAGGCCCTGCTCAACGACGGCGACGAGGTGCTGATTCCCACCCCGGATTACCCACTGTGGACCGCCGCTACCTCCCTTGCCGGCGGTAAACCCGTGCACTACCTGTGCGACGAGGAGGACGACTGGAACCCCTCGATTGAGGACATCAAGGCGAAAGTCACCGACAAAACCAAAGCCATTGTAGTGATCAACCCCAATAATCCCACCGGTGCGGTGTATTCCCGGGAAATCCTGAAGCAGATTGTGGATATTGCTCGCGAGCACCAGTTGCTGATTCTTGCCGACGAAATCTACGACCGCATTCTTTATGATGATGCGCAGCACATTTCCATCGCCACCCTGGCACCTGATCTGCTGTGCATCACCTTCAACGGGCTGTCCAAAACCTACCGTGTGGCGGGCTACCGCGCCGGATGGATGGTGCTCACCGGCCCGAAGCATCATGCACAGGGCTTTATTGAGGGGCTTGAACTGCTGGCGGCCACGCGCCTGTGCCCCAATGTGCCTGCTCAACACGCTATTCAGGTGGCCTTGGGCGGTAGGCAGTCCATTTTTCGACCTCACCGGCGAAGGTGGCCGTCTGCTGCGGCAGCGCAACATCACGTGGGAAAAGCTCAATGAAATTCCTGGGGTTAGTTGCGTGAAACCTATGGGCGCGTTGTACGCCTTCCCCAAGATTGATCTGGAGATGTACGACATTCAGGACGACGCCCAGCTGATGCTCGACCTCCTGCGGGAAGAAAAAATCCTTCTCGTCCACGGCACTGGCTTCAACTGGCACGCCCCCGACCATTTCCGCGTGGTAACACTGCCCCGAACTGAGGATTTAGCACGCGCTATCGACCGCTTGGGAAGGTTCCTATCCAGCTACAAACAGTGAAACTTAACAAGCGCCCAGCATTTGCACATCTGCTAAATATAGGCAGCTTACATTGTTGACGGTAAAATAACTGTATTGCATAAAGAGCCTCCCGTTTATGGGCGGCTCTATGCCTGTTATCCGCTGTTTTCCCTGCTTTGTTATGAGGTTGCATCCATGGGCCGTCACACTTCCGGACCTGAAAAGGCCCCCAAGCCTACACGCTCAGGCCCCTCAGAGGCGCCTCACACCGCGCGTTCCGCTACTGCGCGCCCACAGCGCAACCACCCGCAGCGCGACCGCAGCAGCGCCCACAACACTCCCAAACGTAACGCCACTCAGCGCGTAACCCAGCGTCCCACCCCCCGGCCTATCGCTGACCACACAGAGCAGACAGAACACAAGCCAGCCAAAAGCCGCACAGCGCATCCACGCACCTCACAGACGCGCGTGACACCGCCGCACACACGTGACGACGCCCCCCGTTCCAGCAACCCACGCACCACCAGCACGCGTCGCAGGAATGGTGCGGGAGAAGAGTCGTCGACAAGCAGCACACGGGATTAAACAGGAACGGCAACGACGCCGCACACCGAAGGAAATTCGACCAGACGGCTCACAATCACATGACGCGCCGGTCAGCCCGGTTGATACAGACAGCAAGGAGAAAACCCCCTTCACCATGTGGCAGTGGGTTCTCGCCGTGCTGCTCGTGATCGCGGGCATAGCGACTGCGGTGGGTGTGGTAATGCTGTGGCCAAGCAGCTCGGACCCCAACGTGTCGCCGGAGCTGGCCAACACCAACGCGCTGCCCGCAAACCAAGTCAACGGCACAGTGGCGATTCGCGACACAGGTGCCTGTAACTCCCCCTCGATCGGCAGGGCGTTTGATGTCGCCCCGATCTCTCCACTGGAGGAACAGCCCAACAAATGCGAACGCGCCATCGTCTCCATTGACGCTGGCGATAACGCGGGCAAACGGACTCTTCTAGTAATGAGTGACAAGCCCGGCGAACCGGAACTGCACGTTGGCGACAAAATCCGCATGAGCGAAACCACCGCCGCCGACGGCACACACGCCTACACCTTTAGCGACTTCCAGCGCACCAAAGTGCTGCTGCTCTGGGGCGCCATCATCGTCCTCGCGATTATCGCTATCGGTGCCCTGCGCGGCGCACGGTCCATCCTCGGCCTGCTGATCACCCTCGCCGCCATCGCATTCTTCCTGATCCCCGCGCTCCTGCGCGGCGGCTCCCCCCTCGGGCTTGCCGTTGTCTGCGGCTCCGCCATCCTCTTCGCCGTGTTGTACCTGGTCCACGGCTTCAACTGGAAAAGCTCCTCCGCACTGGGCGGCACGCTCCTCTCCCTCGGGCTATCCGCCTGGCTCGCGCACATCGCCATTGACTCCAACCACCTGCGCGGGCTTGGCAGTGAAGACAACATCCTTATCCAGCTCTATCTGCCCGACGTCACCGTGCCCGGGCTGATGCTCTGTGGCTTTCATTATCGGCGCGCTCGGTGTGCTTAACGACGTCACGATTGCTCAAGCATCCACCGTCAACGAACTCTCCGAAATAGAACCCGACGCCTCCCCCTGGCGGCTGTTCGCGGGTGCCATGAAAGTGGGCCGCGACCACATCGCCTCCATGGTGTACACGCTGGTGTTGTCCTACACCGGTGCGTCTCTGCCCACGCTTCTGCTGCTCAGCGTGGCCAACCGGCCGCTCACGCAAATCATGTTCAGCGATGTCATGGCCACAGAGCTACTGCGATCTGGCATTGGCGCGCTGGCGCTCTCCCTCGCAGTGCCCATCACCACTATCATTGCCGCCTTCACCGTCACCGGGCGACGGCAACGCAGTGAGGCTGACGCGTAACGCCACCTGGGGCGGTGAGCGTCGGGGCGTCGACAAGCAGCAGCTCAGGAACGGAAATTCAGATACGCCTTCGACGGGGTTGGCCCGCGCTGACCCTGATACTTCGAGCCGATCGTGCCCGAACCGTAGGGCGTCTCCGCAGGTGACGACATACAAAACAGCGCCAACTGCCCCACCTTCATGCCTGGCCATAGGGTAATTGGCAGATTGGCCACATTCGACAGTTCCAGGGTGATGTGCCCAGAAAAACCCGGGTCAATGAAGCCCGCAGTGGAATGCGTCAACAAGCCCAAGCGGCCCAACGAGGACTTCCCTTCCAAACGACCAGCTAAATGCGCGGGAAGTGTGAACTTCTCCAGCGTTGCACCTAGCACAAACTCGCCCGGGTGCAGCACAAACGGCTCATTCTCCGGGACCTCCACAAGACTGGTCAAATCATCCTGCTGCTGCTTCGGGTCAATGTGCGTGTACTTCGAGTTGTTGAACACCCGAAAAAAGCGGTCCATGCGTACGTCAACGCTCGACGGCTGGACCAAAGCCGGGTCATACGGCTCAATGATCAGGTCGCCTTTATCAACAGCAGCTCGAATATCACGGTCTGAAAGAAGCACCCTGCCAGTGTAGGTCAGCAGTGTAGGTCAAGGCACACGGGCGGGGCTAACGCTTAGGTTTAGGCAGAATGCCCGTTGGAACGTTGGTAGTTGGCTTGGCTGGCAGTCTCGCCATAGTGTTTGCTCGCCAAAATGCCGTTTTCACCCCCTCAAAACACCATTTTGGTGAGCAAACACTATGAGTTCTTCCCATCTGGGATGAGGCGGGAACAAACCACAAGCCAGGCAGCAAACTCTACTCACGGTCAACTCCCAGCACATCCCCTAAGTGGAAGTTCATCCTCCGGTTACAGTAGACTGGCCCCACACGTCACCTCAACTCCCTGGAGCACATGCGTCATGCCTGAGGAACAACTCCCAGAAACAATGAACGCCGTCACCGCCGTCAACCTGGCGTTACGCGGCACTGAAGGCCCTGTGTTTGGCCCACTCACATTCACAGCCCCAGCATCGGGACTGACCGTGCTATCGGGGCGCGGTGGGTCGGGCCGCACCGCCTTGGCTCTCACACTGGCGGGCCGAATGGCAAGCACAACGGGCGAGGTCACCGTCCTGGGAGAGACGAAGCGATCAAAAATCCGCCAGATGGTGGCCGTCGCTGGCGTGGAGCAGATTGACGCCCTGGATCGGGACGTAACCATCAAGACGGCACTGTCCGAGCATCTTAACTGGTCACGCTGGTGGTGGACGGTTCCTCGGCGCGCATCCCAGGAGTACTACGAGCAGCTATGTGGCCGTGTGTTTGGGCAGCGCGATCTGCCGCCGCTCAACAGTTATGTGTCACAGATTTCGGCGCTGGATCGGATTCTTATTCGTATCGCACTGGCACTGCACCCTGCGAGCCACCAGCCAATTCGCATGCTTGTCATGGACGATCTGGAGCAGGTTCGTGAGCTGGATGATCGCCTGCAGCTCGTCCAGATTCTCATGGAATTATCGCAGGTTATACCCGTGATTGTGATGGCGGTGAATCCTCTACCACTGTCGCCTGGCATCGAGTATCACCTCGTCGAGTTACACACCACTACACCAGCAAAGGAGCAGCAACAATGATCTCAGCATTGACGCCCGGAACGGAATTACGCCGGTTTAAGCGCTCGAAGCTCAGCCGCATCGCCATCGCCGCGATTGTGCTGATCCCGCTGCTGTATTCAACGCTGTATTTGTGGGCGTTTTGGAATCCTTTTGACAAGGTTAACCAGCTCCCCATTGCGTTTGTGAATGCGGATAGGGGCGCAGTGGTGAACGGCACCCCGCTGAATGCTGGCGACAAAATCGTGGACAACCTCAAAAACAACGATCGCGTGAGCTTCCACTTCACCGAGCATGATGATGCCGTTCAGGGGGTTCGCGACGGCCGCTATTACTTCGCCGTGGAACTCACCCCTGATTTTTCGCAAGCCGTGGCGTCCCCAGCGAATGGCGACGCCCGCCGCGCGGTCATCCAGACCACCTACAACGATTCAAACGGATATTTGTCCACGAAGATCGGCGAGAATGTCATGAGCACAATGCTGCCGGTCATTTCCGATCAAATTGGCACCCAGGCGATTGACCGGGTGCTCATTGGCATGCAAACTGCCGGCGGGGGCATTGAACAGGCAGCCGATGGCGCCGGGAGGCTTCACGACGGCGCGACGAAACTGAACGACGGGCTAGACACTGCGTCGCAAGGCGTGGACACACTGGCCAGCGGCTCGGCAAAGGTTGACGAAAAGATGGGCGAACTAGCGGCTGGCGCAGACAGGCTTGCCGCCGGAACACAGCAACTCAACGACGGTGTGACCACCGCAACGGCATCGCTGGAGCAGTTGACGCAGGGCGTCGATAAGCTGCATGGTGGCGTGGACGAGCTGGCAGGGCGGCGCGACCCGCATCAACGACGGCGTGCAGCAACTCACCGGGCAACTGGGGCAGGTGACGCAGGCGCAAACCGCCACCTCGGGCGAGATCCGTAACATCGCGAACTCTATTCCCGACCCCGGTGTTGCGGCACAGCTCAATGACCTTGCCGCGCGTATCGACGCCCAGGGGCTCGGGCAGAACGCTCCCGCCACCGCCCAGCTCCAACAGCTCGCCAACGGAACGGGGCAGCTTGCCTACCAGCTTTCCGACCCGAACGCGCCGTTTCCGATCCGGTTTTGACCAGCTGCATGCGGGGACCGGGCAGCTTCCCGGCAAGCTCGGGGAAATGCAGTCCGGTGTAAGGGAACTCAACACAGGAACGCACACGTTGGCGTCCGGGGCGCATCAGTTGCATGACGAAGGCACAACGCCCCTGGCCAGCGGCGCAGCCAGACTGAACGGCGGCATGGGGCAGCTGCGCGACGGGTCGTCGCAACTCGCGACAGGCAGCGGCGAGCTGGCAACCAAGCTTAACGACGGCGCGAAAGCCGTGCCCACCTGGACCGACAAGCAGCGCGAAGGCACAGCCAGCGTCCTCGGCGGACCCGTGTCACTGACCAGTAGCAATGACGCAGGCAGCAATACCTTCGGCGGCGGGCTCAGTCCCTTCTTCTTCTCACTCTCCCTGTTCATCGGCGGGATCGCCACGTTCATGCTGCTGCGACCCATGCAGAACCGCGCCGTCGCCTCCGGCATCGCTCCCCTACGCGCGGCACTGGACGGCCTAGCACCCGCGCTGTTCATCGCCGTATTACAAGCGCTGGTTGTGTGCGTGGCCACGATGCTCCTCGTAGGCCTTTCCCCCGCCTACCCGCTGGGACTCGTCGGCTTCGCCATACTCGTGGCCATCATGTTCGCCGCCGATCAACCAGCTCCTCAACGTGGCGCTCGGCCCAGGGCCAGGACGTGTAGCGGGCATGGCGTTCTTGATGCTGCAGCTACTATCCTGCGGCGGCCTCTACCCCGTGGAAACCGAACCCAGATTCTTCCAGATCCTGCATCCCATCATGCCCATGACCTACTCCGTCGATGGCTTTAGACAGCTCATCTACGGCACCCTTGACCACCGGCTCCCCCAAGCCATTGTCGCCGTGGTGCTGATCACAGCCTGCACGGTGGGGCTCACCGCACTGTGCGCGCGCCGCGATAGAACCTGGACCATGAAGCGGCTGCACCCGGCTATCAGGTTGTAGCTGCCAGGTTGTGGATCGTTCGGGGCGTGCTACACTAGACAAGGCTGTGCGGGTGCAGCAAAGCACCCACCACGCTTGCCGATGTAGTTCAATGGTAGAACTCCTGCTTCCCAAGCAGGCGGCGCGGGTTCGATTCCCGTCATCGGCTCCACGTGAACGTCACGCTGGATACAGAATCTCGGCCCCGCCGGGAAGTGTCTAGGGTGGCGATTTTGCTGTTCCGGGGCGGTTTTAGGGGGACTTCATGGCTGTGATTCTTTCAGAAAACATGACAGTAGATGTCACCGTTGACTGACAACATGGTGCCAACCGATCCACGTACCCGAGAGGAGATATCCATGCCGGCACCCAACCTTTTCCTGATCTACGTCACCGATATCGAACGGTCCACCACCTTCTACAGCGACCTGTTCGACATTGATCCCAACTTCACCAGCCCGCGCTACGTCGCCTTCGAGGTGGCACCCGGGGTGCTGTTCGCCATCTGGAACGGCCACGAGGAGAACATCAGCCCCGACACACCCCGCACGAGCGAAATCGGACTCATGGTTCCAGGGTCAGCTTCCGCCGTCGACGCCGTCTACCAGACATGGGTCACGAAGGGCGTGCGCGTGGTCGAGGAACCACACGACGAAGTGTTCGGCCGCACCTTCATGGTCGCCGACCCTGACGGCAACCTCATCCGAGTCAGCCCCGTCGACTAACCCCACACCCCGGCCCCACACTGAGATCCACAACGACGAAAATTGTTGGTGCCATTTGTGCGAGGATTGAATACGCGATGGCTACCAACACCCCACCCAACGAAGAACCCACGGCACTACTCACTGACGACGCCCTCCTCACGGCCGCCCTCGACGCGGCACTCGCGCTGCCAGCAGCGGAACTCTACACCTTTGCCAGAGGATTTGAGGCAGTGCGTGTAAAGGGAAAATGGTTTCTCAACACCACCGTGCGTGAACGCCGCATTGTCAATGTCAAGGCAGAACCACTTGATGTTCTGGCACTGCGCCAAGAATACGCGTGCATCACGCCTGGCTATCACATGAACAAGAAGCACTGGATCAGCATCCAGCCCGGTACCGACGCCACCGAAGACCTCATACAGGAACTCGTGACGGATTCTTATCTCCTGGTGGTATCCTCCCTGCCTCGCGCAGAGCGCCCGGTCGATCCGGCTACGTTTGAGCAGCAAGCGCAACAGAAGCCTTGAGTCTCATTCCCCCCACATTTTTCGCCGTGCTCGAAGCACTCGTCGGATATCGCGAGCACGGCGGGCGTCGAAAGCCGTGGCATTGATAAGGCGCTCATCCGCGTCTTTTGTTGCCGCTAACGCTGCGGCAGCAGTGCGTTCAGCGATGCTCCGTGGAAGTCCAACCTCGTCGGTGTACTCAAAGTATTTTTTCAGGCTCAGGCCGTCGCGCCGCCCCTGAATAGTGAGCGCCAGCGTTGTATCACCGTACGGGAGGGTCGAAGGAATGTCGTATATCGGGGCAACGTCAAAATGACCATTCTTGCGAACAACCGAGACGTTCTTGGCGTGCAGATCACCATTGCCCATCAACCACGCTAAGGCCAACTGATAGGCAACGTTGCGCAGCGCAACCATCGGGGAGCCACTCACATCCGCAACAGCACGGGATAATTCCTCATAGCTGACGTTGTATTTCTGCGCAGGATACAGACCCAAAAGCTGGGTCACGTCTTCCACTGCATATCGGGTGCCATCGGGCGACCGATCAAAACGGTGAACCAGCAATCCGGGAATATCATTGACGTCCCGAACAATCTGCGCATCCACGACATGAGCCAACCTGCCTGCCGACTCGCGAGCAATACTCAAACATAAGTTTTCATTATCCACCAGCTGTGGGTATTCAGGAGGAGATAATTTAAGAATTGCGTCTGCACCCGACATCGTGGCTGGTACCGCGATTGTTCGCGCCGATGCCTTTTCCTGCACTCCAGCTATCCCAACGGCATCCGGCAATCCCACATCCGCGAAAACTGGAGCGAAATCCACGTGCTTATTGCCCAACAAAATCGCACTTGGCGTTGCCACTGGCTTTTCACCCGCAGGTACAACACTCACATTTCCCACGGTGTCCTCTCCCACCGCCAGCAAAAGCGAGAGTTCGTCATCCGCTGAGGTTTTCACTGACTTTTTCAGCGCCGATAGTCGCCGCCCTTCCGGTAGCAAGCCAGCAAAAAACGGCGGAACAGCCCCACCCGCAGTTACTAGCGGAGTATGCGTCAGCGGAAGAGTCGTGGCAATGGGAAACTTTGCGGAAGCCAGGAAGCTATCCACATACGCGAAAGTAACACCACCATCGCTGTTCCTCGTCAGCGTTGCCGCATGAGCGCCGTCAACGTAGACATCAGCATCCACAGCGCTCACCCCCTATACGGTTTCAGCTGCTCAGGCACACGCTGGGTGGCTACCAGTTCGAGCCCTACAACCGCCAGGACATCCATGAGTTTGTCCAGCCTCACGGTTTGCCTTTCCTTTTTCCACTTCTGCGAACAAACCGCTCGGAAACCTGGGCGAACTCGGCCACTTCTTCCTGCCGCAGTTGATACTCTTTGCGCTTGGCTTTCAGCGCTGCGCCAATCTCCCTGGGAGTCACGCCCGCCCTCCTTCACTGATCCCACTGAGCTCCTTTTCCGGCACGTTCGTTCCGATTTTGCCGTTTTCGGGCCAGAAAAGCAAGAAAACGGCACAATCGTTCCGGTTTTTGGCCCCGGCCCGTGGCTCAACGCCCAGCCGTCCCACACCCCCGGCTCAGGCACCAGTCCAAGCAACCCCCAGGCACCTGCCACCGCCGGACTAACACTTAGCCCGGCTCACACCCCAGCCTCAAGCCCTACTTATTGCACTTCACAATCGGTGAGGGATCGTAAACGGTGGTTGTGGTGTCGCGGGAGATTTCGCGGCCGTCGAGACCCTTCACGATGCGGGTGTCGGAGGTGGTGAACCCTGGGGCGCCGCTGGAGGGGGTGCAGTCGTTGCCGCTCAGGTTGACGGTGTTGGGTTGCGTTTGCGCCCACCGCCCGCCGGAGACGGATTCAACGTTGACGGTTTTTACACCCATGAGTTTGACGGTGACGTTTTTTTATCGTCGGCGGAGGTGCTGATCAGCACCGGGTACTGCGAGGTGTTTTTGAATTTCAGGTCAATGGCACCTTCATACACGGTTGCCTCACGGCCCGCCGGGTAACGGGAAATGTAGTAGCTGTGCGGGGTGTGCGCCACATCCTCCATGCCGGCGAAGTAGGCGGCGTTGTACAAGGTCGTGGCGAACTGGCTAATACCGCCGCCGACAGCTTTATCGGCGCGTCCGTTCAAAATAATGCCCGATTCCACGAAACCCTGCGCGGCACCGCGCGGACCGGTGTAGCCGTTGAGGGAGAAGGTATCGCCGGGTGCGACCATTGCGCCGTTGACAATTTCAGCGGTCTTGCGGATATTCACGCCGGAGGCCTCCGCAAAGCCCCCGGTAGTGAACTCGCCCACCACCTGGTCGAACGTCGCCTTTTCGGCTTGCTCGGTGGTGAAGGTCGCGGGTTCGTCAATGTAGGCGACATCAAATTCGCGCGGCTGATCGCCGGTGATACGCCCCGGGAGGTCTTTCAGCAGCGGGTCCCAGTCAATACGCACGCCATCCACTGAGGGGGTCACGGAACGGCTGGCACCGCTGAACTTGATGTCCGCGTTGCGACGCTGCTTTTCCGTAGGCCCAAGCCCCTCAGTAAGAATCGCCCGCGCGGCCTCCACGTTCACCTCGGTTTTCAGGGAGCTTCCGTCCGGCACGAAGGTCACCACCTCACCCATACGCTCGGGCGGAATCACGCCACGCGTGTTGTCGCGCCCACGCGCCACAACAGCACCGCTCAGGGCCTTCTTCGCATCACCGTCCAGCACTTTATCCACGGCGTCCTGCTGCACCGCAGGCTTCACGACGTCCGCGTCAATATTCACCCCGTTGGGGCTCAGCCAGCCAGTGGTCACCGCTTTATTGAGCGTGTCGCGGTCAATCCCCTGGCCATTAGTCGGCGGCACGGGTGTCGCCTTCCCATGTTCCAAAACCACGCCACCATCGGTCGGTTGCCTGGTCAGTGCCGCCTGGGCGGCATCCATGGATGCAGTGAAGGTGGGGCCGGTGGTGCTCACAATGCCCACCTCATGCTCTGTGAAAAAGCTGGTGATCTTCACAATAGGATTGAGCGGCGGCGACCCGGCAGCGCGGATCGTGGACACCCAGTCAACCTGCAACCCGGCATCGGTGGGGTTCACGGTAGTGTTCATGTCCCCCGCCGCGACTTTCACGGGATCGGTGAGGCGCGTGCCCAGTTCCTTTTCCAGCAAGGCGCGCGCATCCGCATTAGACATTCCCCCAATGGACACGCCCGCGACGGTGGTGCCTCGCGGGACTTTTCCTTTCGTCAAAAGGTAATCTGCGCCATAGGCAAGGACGCACAGACCCAGCACACCAAGGATCACACCAATAACGATGCGACGGGTGCGACCCTGCGTCAGTTCGGGGATATTCACATGAATCAGAGTAGTTACTTATCGGGTTGCAAGGAAGTTGCGCGCGCGAAGGACGCCTCGAATTTCTCCCGTGGGTAGCGACCATCCGTCACAGCAGCATCCACCTCATCGATGGCTTTCGGCAGGTCATCGGTGGTAATCCAGAGGGCGATGTCGGCCCCGGCGGTGAGTGCCGTCAGTGCCGCAGTGGGCGTCGAAAAGCGGTCGCTGATGGCCTTCATTCCTGAAAGATCGTCCGTCACAATGACACCATCATAAGGGCTACCCTCAGGATAATCTCCGCTTCGTAGCAGATTGTAGGCCGCCGGATTCAGGGTCGCGGGCAGGTCTCCCCATTCCGGCACCACCAAGTGCCCCAGCATGACCGGGGCGGGGACCTGGGATAGAGCCTTGCCAAAGGGGGGAAGGTCCACCTCTTTCAGGCTCGCCAGCGCCGGAGTGCGGGAGGTCTGCTTGTGAGTATCACCTGAGGCGCGGCCGTGACCGGGGAAATGTTTGTACACAGGTTCAATACCCGCTTCCCGCAGCCCCTGAGCAAAGGCCGTGGCGTAGGTGGCGGCAACCGCCGGGTCACCGGAGAAGGAACGATCACCAATAGCACCGTTGGCGCTGCCGCCGTCAACGTCCAACACAGGAGCGAAATCCATGGTGATGCCACGTTCCCGCAGCTTTGTACCCAGGTCACGCGCCACACCTGTCACCTGTTCCGGTTTCATGGTGGCTGCCATCTCTCGTGGCGAGGGCACCGACCCGAACAGGGCGGGCTGGCGCTGCACTCGGCCACCTTCCGCATCGATGGATACTGCAAACGGGCGCCCAATCTCCGCCCGCAGCGCCGCGACATTACGGTCCTGCGAGGTAAGCAGCGCCGGGTCCGTCCACGATCCGATGAAAATGCCACCCGCGCCGTTCTTTAGGGCAGCGCGAGCATCGTCGTAGTTTTTCACCCCGACCATCATCAGCCGCGCAGCTTTCTCCCGTTGTGTCAGCTCCTCCGGTGCACGCTCGGGTGGTGCGGTTGTTGTGTCTGCGGTCATGGTTGCGCTGGCGCTGGTCGTGCTTGCCGACGTCACGGCGGTGTTGGTCGGCTCTGCAGCGTCATTGCCGCAGGCAGTTAAGCCCCACGCCATCGTAGCGGCCGCGACCACTGACAATGCTGTGGTCGTCACCGTTGGTGTAGTGCGTTTCATGGTGTGATCTGCCGTCCTTAAACTACGCACGTTCTTGTGCTCGGCAAGGCAGCATAGCCCTACCACAATGGTCATTTCATAGAAGGGAAAACCCTCTATGTCGCCCCATCGTAGTACTCTGGGCAGGGAATGCTCGGTAGCCCCGAGTTACGCGCCGCGCTAAGAACTGTAAGGGATAAACCATGGCTTACGAATCTGATTCTGTCACCCGCCGCACCATCGGCCCGGCACTCGCCAGCACCGTCGTCGGAGTCGTGCTGGGCATTGTTGCTGTTATTGGTGTGGCAGCATTGGCATCCCAGGACGCCCTGCCCCCCACGCAGAAAGTCAGCAGCCAAGATTCTCTGCTCGGCGGGACTGAATACGGCTCCAGAAACTAGGCCGCCGCCCTCGCTTGAGTAGCCAGACCACAGCGCGACGCGTCCACCTCATCGGGTGGCTGTGCTGCGCCTTTATTGTTTTTCTGCAGTCCCCAGGCAAAACCGTTGCCGACACAAAACACGACCTGGTGGCCAACCCCGCGCGGTTTTTGGGCGGCGCATTACACGCCTGGACAGACACGTTTCCCTCTGGGGCAACTGCAAAACCAAGCCTACGGCTACCTCTTTCCCCAGGGATTGTTTTTCCTGCTTACAGATCCGCTCCCTGATTGGATTGCGCAGCGCCTGTGGTGGCTGATTGTTGTTGGGGTGGGGTTTTCCGGGTTCTTCACGCTGCTGAACCGCTTAGGACGGAGTAAGCAGGGTAACGAGTGGAGTTCGACAGCGTTCATGGTGCTGGCTGCGATGCTGTATGCATTCTCACCGCGAACAATCAGCACTCTAGGGGCAATTTCTTCGGAAACCTGGACGGTCATGCTGGCCCCTGGGTAATAGTGCCGTTTGTGCAACCCCATCGCCAGGGTCGGCCCAGCTTTTCGGGCTGTTGCGGCATCCGTGTTGGCGGTCGCCGCGATGGGCGCGGTCAATGCCACGGCCACCCTTGCAGCGTGTGTGCCCGCTGGGTTGTACCTACTGAGCACACTGCGGCAACGTCCCTGGTACACGCTTCCCGCTTGGGTGACTGGGTGTGCGCTGGTATCGGCATGGTGGGTGGGGCCGCTGCTGGTGTTGGGTCGGTACGCGCCACCGTTCACGGATTTCATTGAAAACGCGTGGGTCACCACACGCTGGCTCAACCCCACGGAGATTCTGCGGGGAACAACAAGCTGGACCCCATTTGTTGATACGGAACGCACGGCGGGTTTCCAGCTGGCGACCGAACCGACGTTCATCCTGATTACCGGTGCCGTTGCCGCCCTGGGGGTTGCTGGGTTGGCGCTGCGGCGCACACCACAGCGCGGCGTGTGGGTGATCATGCTGTGCACCGGTGTTCTTATCCTCGGTGCCGCGCACGGGCCATTGGGCGACGACGTTCGCGCGTTTCTGGATGGCCCCGGCGCGGCGTTGCGCAACGTTCACAAGTTCGACCCGGTGGTACGTATCCCACTGCTCGTGGGGCTGGCGACCTGGGGCAGTGTGGTGCGCCTGCCCCAAACATGGGCCGAAACAGCGCGTTCGGGGCGTCGACAAGCAGCGGGGGTGTTGGTGGTGTTGGTGCTGGTGTGTTCCGTCGCGCCTGCCTGGTCGGGCCGTCTCGCCCCCAAGGGGGCGTACGGGCAGGTGCCGGGGTATTGGCAGGAGGCGGCAGATTGGTTAAACAGCAACGCCGCCGACACGCGCACGCTGATCGTTCCGGGTGCGCAGTTTGCGCGGCAGTCCTGGGGTTGGACGCGCGATGAGCCGTTGCAGCCGCTGTTGTCGGTGCCGTGGGTGGTGCGGGATGCTATTCCGCTTGTGGAGCCCTGAGGCGATCCGCGGGCTTGATGGTTTGATGGCCACGCTCGCCTCTGATGCGGTGGATCCGAAGGCCGCGTTTGAGTCGGCAGCGCAGTTCGGTGTGGGTATGGTCGCGATTCGTCATGATCTGACCAGCGGCGATGCCAAAAGGCTGAGTAGTCGCGCGCGGGAGGCGGGATTTCCCATCCACACGTTCGGCGAGGTGGACATTGTGGAGGTCGATAGGCACGCGGGGATGCGCGTGTCCCCGGACCGTCCGACGCGGGTGGCTGGCGGGGGCGAGTCGGTGGCGATGCTGGCGGCGCTCACGCAGCAGCATCCCGCAGAAGCCACCTACCAGCTGACTAATGCCGACGCCGAGGTAGTCACCGACACTCCACAATTGACGGCGCGCAACTATGGTGCCGTCTCCGCCGCAGCCAGCGCGGCATTGGCTGACCTGGACGAAGGTTCTGACGTGCATAATCCCGTCAAAGACTACCCTTCCGTGGGGCCGCTCACCTCGGTGGCGCAGCACGGGGGCCGGGTGACGGTGTCCTCCTCCGCCGCCGATGCCACGAGTTTTGGCGGGGTGCAGTCCAGAAGGTCCGCGTCCGCTGCGGTTGACGGGGACCTCACCACGTCCTGGTACCCGACGCCCGGAACGCAGGAGGGACAGTGGATAGACATTGATGCGGACTCGGTGGAGGCAGACGGAGCGAAGGAGATTGAAGTCCGAACCACCGGTGGTTCCGTCGCCGCCACCTTCACAGCCAACGGAAAGTCCTGGTCGGAGTGGCTGCAGCCGCACCGCACCATGCGCTTCACCATCCCCGATGGCCCCGCCACGCAGGTTAGACTCACTCTTGGCGAAAGCAGGCACCCCGTCGGCATCACCGAATTTCGGCTGGTCGGCGCACCCGTCACCCGCGAGATCACCGTGCCGAACACCTCCCCCAACGCGCGGCAATTTCTTTCTTCCAGCAGCTCACCAGCCGCACCGACCTGCTGGCCCGCACCTTCACCGCCCCGCGCCCCATGGACGTGCGTATCGACGCCCCGACCTGCCGCGCCTCCCCAGCAACCCCCATGCGCATCATCCTTGACGGGGATGCCGTGGAGTGCGGGGAGACTGTGCACCTGGACGAGGGCGAGCACACGATCCGCACCCATGCGCAGTGGTTGCTCCTCACAGAACCTGGTTTTACTGGCGTCACCTCCACCGCTCTGGGTAACGCGAGCGCGGCCGCCGATCAGAACCGCCTGGTCAACACCATGCGCGCCCACAACCCTGGCCTGGAAGGCTATGCAGCCGAAACCCGTCTGGAGGGAACTGTGCTGGGCGCGGGCATGCAGGCATTCACCCTCCCAGCCGGAGTGTCCGGTGATGTTCACCTGCGGTTCAGTGGCGATACCCCCTACCGGATAAGCTTGCTGGTCGGGTGCATACTCTGGGCAATAACGTGCCTGGGGTGCCTGATTGTTGTTGCGCGGACGCGCGCAGGGGGGCGTCGATTAGCAACGGCTGAGGTAGCGGAATGTTCACCTGGGATGGGGCGGTGTGCACTGGTGGGAGCTGTGGCCGGTGGGCTACTTAGCATGTGGATTGCCGGGTCGTGGAGCGGCCTCGCGGCCGGGGCACTGGGACTAGCCCTGGGAATAGGGCTGGGCAGAGTAACGGGGCAGGCTGATGGTCGGAGTGTTACAGCGTTCACAGGTGGCAGCATGGGCATTGCTGCGTTGTGGTTGGCGCATGCCCCGTGGCCGAACGCGCACTACGCGGGTGACCAGCCCTTTGTCTCTGGGGCGTGCTTCCTCGCGCTGGGTTTCCTGCTCAGCACGTTCTACTCGGCGATGGGGTTTCGGGCAGCAGGTAAACAGACCCCGGGGTCGTGATTGCCGTAGTCTTCCAGCGGCACCCAGGTGACGTTGTGTGGGATCTCGCCGATGGCCACGTCGGACATGTGGGCGGACAGGGCCTCGCTGATCTCGCTGAGGCTGCCCTCCACGGCGTCGACTTCCGTGACGGCGAATGCATTGTAGAGCAGGGGCTCCTGGTTCCACAGGCCGCTTCCGATGGAATATTTCACGCGCTCCAGCAGGTCATCCATCTCTGGTGGATCGTCCGTGCGTTGGGGACGCAGGGAGCTGAACATCACCCGAACACCACGGAGGCTGCGAAGTGATGCCACCCCCGTAGTAAATGCGCGGTAACCAGACTGTGCCAACCCCTTGGGGCAAATAAATGTCACTGTAAACAGGTAATGCATATTATTTTCCTTTAGTCTGGCAGCATATAACGCGCTAAACCGCGCGCCATCTCCAAAACATAGTACTTGTCCTAACAAAATTCTCAAATGCGCCGCACAACCCCATTAAAACACGCCAAGAATGGGTGGGCACAAGTGGCGGTCACCATGCAGGAAGCCTAAGTAGGTATTTTATTCTCTGTGGGTTTCTTTTTGCTTTTGGAAAAGAACTTTCTGGCGGATTGTTCAACAAAAATGTACGACGCTGCCGCCACTGGGATGGTCAGCGCCAGCGTCACTACAAGAACAGGAAAGAAGTATCCGCTAAACGGCCTGATCCCCAGGATGGGGAACGTAAAACCCAGCATGGGTAGATGCCAAAGGAAAATCCCGTAGGCCCACCTGCCGAGCATCCGCACGGCCCGGCTTTGGAGGATGCGCCCACTATCGTCAGGGTCCAGCGCTTGGGGAACCAGCACCGCAGCGGCAAACACGGTACCGGCGAGGATTCTGCGCACAAATTCCGGGGCGGTGGGATGAACCAGGCCCGCGGGTCCGAAAAATGGTTGAGCAGCAAGAACCATGACAACAACAGCGATACATAGCCACAACCAGCGACGACGCAACCAACGACGCACACACGGCCCCACACGCCCTTCCACTTCGGCCGCAAGAATACCCACCACAAACCAGCACGTAAACGCGGGAGGGAAAATCTGCATATTGGGCACCCCCGGGGCGGGGCTGGCGTCAACAAACGGCAGGAATGCCCATCCAAGACTCAGTACGGCAACGGCAAGAATCGCGGGGACGCGAAGACGCTGCGGAAGCGTTGATACCGCCCAGGCAGCCAACGGCAACACGAGATAAAACGCAGCCTCAATGCAGAGTGACCACAGATGTGTAAGCCCGGGCAGTAATCCATTGGAAAAGTAAATCTGCGTGAGCGTCATATTCGCCACTATGGCCAGCGGCGGGGATGCGTACGCTTCAGGAAAAACCAACAACACAAATACAACAAAGACCACATAAGCAGGCATAATTCTGCTGACGCGACTGCGGTAATATGCGCGCCACTCTCGACTGTGTGCAACACCGCCACCCCAGTGCCGCCACAGGAGAAACGCTGATAATGCGAAAAAAACAGCAACAAAAAAGTCGAAGCGTGTGAGTATGCCACCAACAAATGTCGCCGGATCAACACCTGTTTGAAAACCCACATGGGTGAGCACGATTCCTATGGAGGCAACGGCCCGTAACCCCTCCAGGTTGTTCAAGAATGAGACGTGCTTTGCGTAAGATTGCATTGAGTCTGATTCTATGTGTTTTTGAGTCTCCAGCGGAAAGGATCACTCTTTTGGCTTCCCGTGTTATCAGTTATTGTGCACTGGGCCTAGGTATTGCGTTACTGATCATCGCAGTACTATCGCCTTTTCTGCTGATCCCAACACTGAAGGTGATTCCCCTGGATGCGGGCGGACCGCAGACCACGCAGGAGGCCCCAGGAATGCTGCTTGATGCGCAGGCTTTCGCCGCAAACCAGCCGGTGGAGGAGCATCGGGACGCGCCGGAGTGCGCGCCCTCGGAGGGGGAATTACCCATGAGCTGCTTTATTAGCAGCTCCACTCCGCTGCGGTTGAACCGTACGATGGAGTCCAAAGACCCTGCCACAAAGAAGTTTGCCACGCTGCAGGCCACCACCACCTTGTCCCGTGGGGACCGTGAGGCACCGGATAACGTGGTGTCCACGGCCGTCGATACGGTGACGCTGAATCGTTTTTCGGCTGAACCGGATGCGGACCTGCAGTCATCCTTCCAGATTCAGGCCCCTGACCTGGGCTTGAATGAGGATACGGGCAAGTTTGCACGCGTGGGCCTACAGTACCGCTTCCCTTTTGACACGGAGCGGCGTTCCTACCAGTTTTTTGACACCACCGCACAGACCGATAACCTCATGGACTTTTCGGATGCGGTGAAGGAGCACGGCACAAAATCCCTGCAGTTCGAGCAGAACGTGGGCGCGGTGAACATGCTGAATGCGGTCACAGACGCGTTGAGACGCGATGGGGATCTGTCCGACAACGATCGCGCTGCCCTCACCGACCTGCAGGTTACCGCCCCGGCGCGGCGATGGTATTCGGCTGACGAGCTGGCCGCACAGGGCATCAGTCCCGATGAGCAGGTGTCCATGACACGCTACTATTCGGTGGCCCGCACCGTTCGTGTGGAGCCGAAAACCGGCATCATCGTCTACGGCGCGGACCGCCTGAACTACTTTTTCGCCCGCTCGGATGAGGAGGCGCAGCAGGTGGCGGACGCGTTCTTCCGTTCCGTTGACCACGGCGATGCATTCACCCCCAGCCCGCAGCGCACCGCCCTGTTTGTCGATGCCACGTGGGACCAGGACACCCAAGACCGGGCCTGGGATTCAGCCCTCACTGGCTTCACCGCCTTGAAGAACCTGGAGTTTGCCATCTACGTCGTGGGCACCCTGGGCGTCCTGGTGATCGCCGTGTCCATGGTGTTTGTCCGCCGATCACTGCACCGCCAGCATCACTCCTAGGCCCCGCAGCCATGTCCGCCCGCCACGTGTTCCTCCCCGCCTACGCGGTGTTCCTGGTTGGGCTGCTGTTGTGGCCCCTCGCCTCCCCCGGGGCGCTGATTCACCGCGACATGGTGGTGGTCCCGCACCCAAGCTTGAGCCTCAGCGCGTTTGGGTGTGGGGACCTCCCGGCACGCAACGCCCCGCAGGATGGCGTGTTGGCGCTTGCTGGGCAGCTTATCGACGCCTCGTTCCTCGCCCGCCTGCTGCTGCTCACCGCCGCACTTCTCGGGGCATACGGCGCGGTTGCTTTGGCGCGATATGTACAGGCCGGAACGGTGGGCACGGCCGCCGCCATGACGATCACCATCTACAACCCGTTTGTGGTGGAGCGACTACTCCAAGGCCATTGGTCGCTCGTCATGGCTGCCTGGCTCCTTCCCGGCATTGCCGCCTGGGGGTTCACTGGACAATGGCGGTTGCAGGTGGTGGCGCTGTGGTTGGCATCGCTCACCCCCACTGGCGCGATCACCGCCCTCATCGTCGGAATGTGCACCACCACGCGTCGGTGGTTTCTCCTCTGCGTGGGCCTGCTCACCTGCCTGCCGTGGCTCATTCCTGCGCTACTCCACCCGGCGACCAGCAGCCCCGATGGGGCGTGGGCATTTGCCCCACGCGCGGAAACCCACGTTGGGGTAGTGGGCTCAGTGGCGGGACTTGGCGGAATCTGGAACAGTCAGGCCGTACCCCCATCCCGGGAAGCGGGCTTCGCCATGGCAGGTATCGCGCTGTTCTGTGTACTGCTGGTCGGGGCATGGCGGCAGGCCGCCCGACGCGCACTGCGCCCACTGATTGTGCTGGCTGCGGCGGCCTTGGGATGCCTTTTGATCAGCTACATCGCCTTGCCGTTTACCTCCTGGATAGTCACCCACGTTCCTGGCGCGGCGCTGTGGCGGGATTCCCAGAAACTCGTCATGTTCGTCATCCCCGCCTACGCGGCGCTGGCGGCGAGTATTCAACGGCGTACCGTCGCCGCCGTGGCGATTGCTTTGGCATTTCTCCAGGTGCCTGATGCCACGCGGGTGGTCACCCAGATCACTCCCGTCACAGCTGATCCTGCGTGGTCGGCCTTGGCTGAGCGCGCCGCAGGCCGGGACGTGTTCATCCCCGATTCCACCACCATGGTTCAAGACGGTTCTCGGCTATCCATTGACCCCCGCACCAAAGCGCTCTCTACCGTGGAGAATGGGGAATTACGTGTGGGTGGCCGTGTAGTGGATCACTCATCACAACGCTACCGTGATGCCCAACAAGCCTGGGCCAACGGGGACCGCGCCCAGCTTGAGCGTCTGGGCATCGGTATCGTCGTGGACAATCACAACAGCATCATCACCGAAACCGCCGCGCCGCCGCGCCGGGGGGCGCGCTTCGCCCTAGGCGTGTTCCTCACGGTGTTGTGGCTCGCTGTGCCGCTGGTGTGTCTCCCATGGAGATTCCGACAGCGAGGCAAGTAGCTGTTCAAACTGCATTCCCGTGGTGTGCCAGGAGAATTCCCGCGCGCGTTCTTGGGCGGCGGTGCCGAGGCGGGTGCGGTAGGCGGGGTCGTCGAGAAGCAGCGTTGTGGCGCGGATCAGCTCGGCTTTATCAGACACGAGGATGCCGGTGTGGTCGTCGATAATCGAATCCTGCAGGCCGGCGGAACTGCGGTACCCCACCGTCGGCACGGCGTGCTGAGCGGCCTCAATCACCGCCAAACCCCAGCCTTCCTTGCGGGAGGGCATCACGTGCAGCGTCGCGCGGGCGAGCAAGGCGTGCTTCATGCCCTCCGACACTTGGCCGTGAAACTCCACACGGTCGCTCACCCCAAGCTCGGCCGCATAGTCCCGCAGCTGCGCATCCCACCAGCCGCTGCCGATCACATCCAGCACCACGTCATGCGTGGCCGACACCGCCGCCAGCACGTCCATCGCATGTTCGATCTGCTTGTGCGGAACCAAGCGGGACAGCGTGACCAGGTGGACTCGCCCATCGTCGTGCCTGAGCAGCGAGTTCTCCGAGGTGGCATCGGGCAGCGGGTCCACTCCGTTGCGGATAATCTCAATGCGATTCGCGTCCACACCCAGCTGCATCAACTCGGTCGCGCTGGGCAGTGACACCGTCACATAAGGGGTGCGCCGATACAGCCATGGGGCGACCCACCGTTCCACAAACCAGCCCACGCGGGACAATATCGGCCCCGCCACTGGCCACTGCTCGCGGTGGCAATGATGCGTGAGCAGCACCGTGGGTTTACCACTCAACGGCCCCGCAAAAAACGGAATGCCGTTTTGAGTGTCCACCACCACATCCACATCCCGAAACCTACCGAACCCCAGCCTGGCGGCCACCAGCCGCAGCCACGCCAGGGGGATACACCGTCATCTTGCCACCGGCACGGGTGTAGGCGACCCCGCGCTGTACGCTGCGCCGAGGCGCGCCCGGATACATGGCGGTGTGAAACAACACCTCATGACCTTGGGAAACCAGAAAATCCCCCACACGCTCTAGATAGCGCTCGCTGCCGCCGCCTTGGGGGTGGTGCGTATCACGCCAACACAGCAACAGAATTTTCATGACTCATCCAGACTAACAGCATCAACCCATCACTCCCGGTGCGGGAGACACGGTTAGCGATTGTTTAACATGGAACCATGACGTTCAGCCATTTTTCCCTGCGGCGCACCCGCACAATGGCCACCCTCAGTCGCTCACTGTTTTTGCTGCGCAGCTTCGGCTACGAGCAAAGCGACCCCGCGTACTTCTACGGCAACCTCGCCGAAGACACCGCTCAGTTCATCGCCTCCCTCTACTCTGACCGCGTGGTCGGCGGAGCACCCGCCGCCGCCTGCACAACGCGCGGATTCTCGACGTTGGCGGAGGCCCCGGCTTTTTCTCTGAAGCATTCACCGCGCGCGGTAGCACCTACATCACCGTCGAACCCGATGTCGGCGAAATGGCCGCCGCGAACATTGAGGTTCCCGGAAGCGTCCGCGGCTCCGGCGACGCACTGCCGTTTGCCGACGCCTCCTTTGACATTGTGTATTCCTCCAACGTCGCCGAGCACATGCCCAATCCCTGGGATATGGGGGATGAAATGCTGCGCGTCACCCGCCCCGGCGGCCTGGTGGTGCTCAGCTACACCATCTGGCTGGGGCCCTTCGGAGGGCACGAAACCGGACTGTGGCAGCACTACATCGGCGGCAATTTCGCCCGCAACCTGTACACACGCACCCACGGCCACCCCCCGAAGAACGTGTTTGGGGAATCGCTTTTCGACGTCTCCTGCGCCGACGGCATCAACTGGGCCTCCCGCGTCCAGGAATCCGGCACTGCATCGCTGGTGGGCCTGATCCCCCGCTACCATCCCCGCTGGGCGTGGTGGCTGGTGCATGTTCCAGGTGTCCGCGAGTTTCTGGTGAGCAACCTGGCCATTGTGCTGCGCAAAAACGAAGCGAACGCAGAAAAGTGAACGCATAAGCATCCCCTTCCTCGCGGACTGCCTGCGGGGAAGGGGATGCCAGGGTGGGGATCTTCTTTTTGAGAAGTCTTACTGCTGAGCCTTAGCCACCCGTTCCTTGAGGGCTTCGAACTGCTCATGCACCTCAGCGGGAACCTTCGGGCCGAGCTTTTCCAACCATGCTTCGTTATCAGCCACGTCACCGGCCCACTGGTCAGCGGGTGCAGAGAGGGCTTCGCGGACATCATCAAGCGGGGTGTCCAGGCCGGTGAGGTCCAGGTCTTCCACCCGGGCGGTGAGGCCAGCGATGGTCTCATCAGCGCTAACGCGGCCCTCAATGCGGTCCACAATCCACTTCAGCACGCGGCTGTTGTCGCCGAAACCAGGCCAGAGGAAGCGGCCGTCTTCGCCGCGGCGGAACCAGTTGACCAGGAAGACGGCGGGCATCTTGTCGCCGCCCTTCTTGCCCATGTTGATCCAGTGCTGCAGGTAGTCGCCAGCGTTATAGCCAATGAACGGCAACATGGCCATCGGGTCGTGTCGCAGGGCACCCACTTCGCCCTCGGCGGCAGCGGTTTGGCCGGATGCCAAGAGGGCACCAATAAGGGTGGCATGGTTCCAGTCATGTGCTTGGGAGACCAGCGGGACAGTATCGGGGCGTCGTCCACCAAAGAGAATGGCAGAGATCGGTACACCTTCGCCGTCGTTGAATTCGGGGGCCACCACCGGGCACTGCTCAATGGGCACGCAGTAGCGGGAGTTCGGGTGGCTGGACAGCTCGCCGGAAGCGGGGGTCCAGTCGTTGCCTAGCCAGTCGATCAGGTGCTGCGGGTCGCCTTCCAGGCCCTCCCACCAGACATCCCCATCGTCGGTGAGTGCCACGTTGGTGAACAGGGTATTGCCCGGTTCCATGGTCTTCATGGCGTTTGGGTTGGAGCTGTAGTTGGTGCCGGGTGCCACGCCGAAGAAACCGAACTCGGGGTTGGTGGCATAGAGGCGGCCGTCCTCGCCGAAGCGCAGCCAGGCGATGTCGTCGCCCACGACCTCGGCTTTCCAGCCATCAATGGTGGGCTGCAGCATGGCGAGGTTGGTCTTGCCGCAGGCAGAGGGGAACGCGGCGGCCATGTAGTAGGACTTGCCTTCGGGGGAGGTGAGCTTCAGGATGAGCATGTGCTCCGCCAGCCAGCCTTCATCGTGGGCCATTACCGAGGCGATACGCAGGGCATAGCACTTCTTTGCCAGGATAGCGTTGCCGCCGTAGCCGGAACCGTAAGACCAAATCTCGCGGGTTTCGGGGAACTGCGTAATGTACTTGGTGTCGTTGCAGGGCCACGTAACGTCTTTTTCACCTGGTTCAAGCGGCGCACCCACGGAGTGCAGGCAGCGCACGAACTCGCCCTTCTCACCAATCGCATCCAGGGCTTTCTGGCCCATGCGAGTCATAATGCGCATAGACATCACCACATAGGCGGAATCCGTCAGCTGAACACCCAACTTCGGGTCAGGGCGTTATCAGGACTCATGCTGAACGGCACCACATACATGGTGCGGCCCTTCATGGCACCACGGTAATGCTCAGTCATCTCGGCCTTCATGGCCACCGGGTCGGCCCAGTTATTGGTGGGGCCTGCGCCTTCTTCAGTTTCGGAGCAGATGAACGTGCGGGATTCCACACGTGCCACGTCGGAGGGGTTGGAGCGCGCCAAGAAACTATTGGGGCGTTTTTCCTCATTGAGGCGGATAAGTGTGCCGGCTTCCACGAGCTCAGAGGCTAAGCGATCCCATTCTTCTTGGGAGCCATCAGCAAACACCACGGACTCAGGCTGGAACAGCTCGGCAGCGTCGGCGATCCAGGCTAGCAGTTCTTCATTGTTTGTTGGAGCCGGACCGACGAGACCCGGGATTTCAACTGCAGACATTAATTCTCCTGACATTGGGTGTCACTTGAGGGCTTTCTCTTTCATCAGCGTAGTCATAGACAAAGGTCCTACACAGGGTCTCGGGTGAGAAACTGGCCACAATTTTTCCGTTTAGGGGTCATTACCGGTTGGATTACCCCCAATCTCTTCGCTTTTCCTGCACATATCTCTACAATCCCCACCAATGGTTTGCCACCCCTCGGGGGTAATCTGCTCGACAAGCCCCCAGGATGGATCCCCCGCTCACCCACCCCCAAGGCTCCCATCGGGTTCAAACCCCACTGTTCTGTAGATGCGTCACCAGGCGCGCATTCCACCGTGTAACAATCCCCGCTAAACAGGACCGTGGCCACCGAATCAATCAGACCATCCCCGTTGTAGTCGGTAAACACGCTGACACCACGGTCATCATTCAGCTCCACCGTGCCACCAGGTTCGCCCTCAAAAGCAAAGGACTTGCCATCCATATGCAGCAGCAAACCCGATGATGAGCCGTTGGGAAGCACCTCCTCCAGCGGAGTCATCTCACCCAACCCACACAGCATTGACACCCAATCACCCATCCCACACCATCCTTAGGTTTTGTGTTGTTTTTCTATACCGGAGAGCTTTAAACGGATCCATTGCCCACCCGCAGAAACTCCACGTTGTTGATAACTGGTACTATCCAGTTCCTTCGTAGTAGCAAGGATTGAGATAACCAATGAGCACCATCGCTGCCTCCGGGCCACCCATTGCCGCCATAGCCGAAAAGCACCGCACACAAGGCCGAACGCAACAATCCCACCGAGCCACAGCCCCGGAATAGCGCTGTCGACAACGCTGTGCACCAACCGAAACAGCGCGCCCCCGCTTACAACAGTGACCACCGGGGCGTCGACAAGCACGCGCCATCCCAGCCGCAACGGGGGTGGCACCTCGACGTTACGTTGCTCACACAAGTTGACAAGGCGGTCCCGCGCCGACGCGTATCGACGCCCCGCCAATCTCTCGATACTGGACAGCTCAGCACGCAGCCGCTCCTGCGCCCGCTGATCCGCACGCTCTGCGGCATGCATCCATCGCGCGGCCTCCGGCATGGGCATGACCCCCACTGGCGGGCGAGCCACCACATCCGCCAGTTTCTTCTCCACGCTGCCCTGAGCGACGGCGATACCCGGCACTGCCTCGGGCGGAAGTGCGGCCGTGCTCACGACCCTGCCGACTTTCGCCATCGCGTCCGCAAGGGTAGGTGTATCGTGCGGGCCCCACCCCTGCGGCGGAGCAGCGGCTATCACGACGTCGACACCCGCGTGGGGTTTGTCCGCCACCTGCCAGCGTTGCCGGAGTTGCAGCGCCACCGTCGTGGTCGTAGTGGAATCTGGGCCGATCACAGCCAGTACCGGCTCCTGTTCATACGGTGCAGTCACCAGAGGTGGCGGACCGCATGCGGCGAGTGCTTTCTCTAGGGCATCAGCAACCTCGGGGAAACGATACGCAATAGCCCTCACCTCACCATGCAGCACGCGTTGCCGCGCCCCCACCAAGTCCCCATCGGGGCAGGATCGCAGCAGATCCGCCACCAGCAGTGGCACTTCAGCTGCGCTCTCGCAATGCGTAAACAACATCGGACCTGCCGCCATGCGGGCCTTGGCGCGTGTACCCACCTCGTTGCTATGCACCAGCACGGCGAGGTCGACGCCCCTTGAGTGACCGGCCAGGCTGCGTCAACGATGTGAATTCCGCGGCTAAACCCACTACTTGTGTCCTTAATACTAAGGAGTGGAACAGATGCCGATTCTGTGCACACCACCACGCGCAGAGGACCCAGCGCAGCCTCCAGTACGGCATCCACGCACTGCGCGGCCACGCAATCAGCAGGGACGGGACCGCAACCAGACGCGCAGCGGCATCGCGTTCAGCCATTGTTCCCACTGGTGGGGTGACACAAAAGGAACGGAGGAAGACACAGCGGACGGCTCTACAGACGGCACTGATCGACCCGCCACGGCATTCATCATGCTGTTCATGAATCCCCCACATTCCTCACCCCGATTATGTACCCCGCCAGGCTGCCGCCACGTACAAGCGCCATCAGCGATTACCCAACCGTGATACCACAGGCACCGCGGTTGGTGCAGCGCATGCCCTCATATCAGGGTATGCATCACAGTCGCGACATTGAAGTTCGCCCACGAAAAGGGGCAAAATATGAAACGATGTCTATCCCCGAAAAAACACAACCGCACGGCCGCCGCCCACTACAGTCGGAGTTTAACGACGGCCGTGATTACCCGCGTCTTGGGAGCGTCAGTTTCCGACGCGGCACCCTCACCGAGAATCAGGAAAAAACCTGGGAGGAGCACTGGCCGCAGCGAGGTCGTGAACTCACCAACGACCCCGCAGACCAGACCATTGATATTGCAGGCTGGTTCGGCCGGGAGGGTCACCCCACCATCCTGGAAATAGGTAGTGGCACCGGCACCTCCACCGTCGCCATGGCACCCCTGGAACCCGACACCAACATCATTGCCGTGGAGCTGTACCGACCGGGCCTGGCTAAACTGCTCGGGGCATCGGTACGCGGGGGCGTCGATAATATCCGCATGATTAAAGGCGACGGTGTGGAAGTGCTGAACCGCATGTTCCCCGAAGCATCGCTGGACGGGGTGCGCATCTTTTTCCCCGATCCTTGGCCGAAAGCCCGGCACCACAAGCGGCGCATCATCCAGTCGGGAACCCTGCACCTCATTGCCACCCGCCTGAAACCCGGCGGCGTGCTGCACGTGGCCACCGACCACGCCGACTACGCAGACTGGATCACTGAGCTGGCCACAGTCGAACCCCTGCTCGACTACAAAGGCTGGCCGTGGGCGGAGTGCCCGCAGCTCACAGACCGCCAGGTCATCACGAAATTCGAGGGCAAAGGACTCCAGAAAGACCACACCATTGCCGAATTCCTTTGGCAGCGTACCGCCGATAATGTAGCCGAGGACACGCCGGATAGCGTAGGTGATGGCAGCCCTAGCGCTACCACAGTGACGTAATTCTGGAGGCTACCGCAACGATATGACCAGCATGATCGACACGATTCATGAGCACTCCAGCGGCTCTTTTCCCTGCAGCACACCCGTCTTTGTCCCCCACCCCACGGACAACGACGCCACGAGCCATCACGCCAAGCCACAGGGGCTCCTCCTCATCTGGGATGCCCCCAACCTTGACATGGGCCTCGGAGCCATCCTCGGCGGGCGCCCCACCGCCGCCTACCGCCCCCGCTTCGATGCCATCGGCCGCTGGCTATTAGATCGATCACAGCAGCTGTCCGAACAGTTGGAAACCCGTATCGAACCGGAAGCAACGGTGTTCACCAACGTCGCTCCCGGCGGCGCCGACGTCGTGCGCCCCTGGGTGGAAGCCCTCCGCAACGTCGGTTTCGCCGTCTTCGCCAAACCCAAACTCGATGACGATACCGACGTGGACCCCGATATGCTCGCCCACATCCGCCGCAGGCACAGCGAAGGAGTACTCAAAGGCATCATCGTGGCCAGCGCGGATGGCCAAAATTTCCGCGACGAACTGGAACAGCTCGCCACCACGGGCATCCCCACAACCGTTCTTGGTTTCCACGAACACGCCTCATGGGCTGTAGCATCGGAAACGTTAGAGTTTGTGGACTTGGAAGAAATTCCCGGTGTGTTCCGCGAACCGCTACCTCGCATCAGCCTGGACAATCTGCCCGAGGAAGGTGCCTGGTTGCAGCCATTCCGTCCGCTATCTTCGCTACTGTCAGGGCGGCCTTAGTGCTGGGAGGCTAAATTATGTTTACTGCTTGGGGACATTTTGCGTACCAACATAGAAAAGTTGTTCCCGCTGTCATCGTGTCGGTGGTACTGCTATGCTTTCTCATTTTTGGCACCAAGCTTGATGAACGCATGAGCCAAGAAGGGTGGGACGATCCACATTCGTCCTCCACCCGTGCCGCACAGATCGAACAAGAGGTCTTCGGCCGCGACAACTCCGGCGACATCATTATGCTTTTCGACGCCGCGCCGAGCGTCGCCCTGAACGACCCCAGCACTGCTCAGAAAGCCAAAGATTTTCTGGACAAGATCAAGACGGAACACCCCGAGCAGGTCGACCATATTGATAGCTACTTTGACAACCGCAACGCCCAACTGTTGTCCCCAGACCAGCGCACCGCCTTCGCCGCGATCGGCCTCAAAGGCGACGGCGAGGACGTGCTGAAAAACTACCGAGCCCTTGAAGGCTCACTGACCCCCGGTGACGGGACACTGCCCGACGGCATTACCGTCAGCATCGCTGGATCCACCGCCGTTGCCGACGCCCTGGATGAAGGCATGGCCGGCGACATTCGGCGCGCTGAAGTCTACGCACTCCCCGCCGTAGCGATCCTCCTGCTGTTTGTCTTTGGCTCCGTAGTTGCCGCAGGCATGCCCCTGGTCGTGGGCATCCTGTCCATCCTGGGGTCGCTGGGTGTGCTGTCGATCCTTGCGACACAAACGCAGGTCAACGTATTTGCGCAGTCCGTGGTCACGCTGCTGGGGCTGGGCCTTGCCATCGACTATGGGTTGTTCATGGTATCTCGGTTCCGCGAAGAACTCAGCAAAGATGTGCCCATACCCGACGCCGTTGCCAACACCACCGCCACCGCCGGACAAACCGTGGTTTTCTCTGCGGGCATGGTCGCCGTGGCGCTGTCCGGGTTGTTTATTTTCCCGCAAGCCTTCCTCAAATCAGTCGCCTACGGTGCCATCAGCGCCGTGAGCCTTGCAGCCTTATTGTCTGTGACCGTGTTGCCCTCAATGTTTGGCCTGCTGGGCAAGAACATTGACAAGTGGACAGTGCGGCGCACGGCCCGCTCTGAGAGCAATCTTGACGCCAGCTTCTGGTCGCGTATACCCGCCTGGGCGATGCGACACTCCGGGCTGGTCACCGCCGGGATTGTCGCCGTGCTCGTTGCCTTGACGATCCCGCTGATGGGCGTGAAGTTTGGCGGTATCAACGAAACCTACCTGCCGCCGGACAACAAAGTCCGCCAGGCCCAAGCAGAATTCGACGAAAAGTTCCCCAACTTCCGCACCGACCCGGTGAAACTCGTGGTGACAGGCACCACCGGCAACGATCAACTCGTGCAAGTGTTCACCCAGGCCAACTCCGTGGAGGGCCTGACCGGGCGCTTCACCGCTCAGGGGGCCACAACGGACGGCACTACCGTTCTCTCTGCGGGCATCACCGACCGCGACGATAACGCAAAGGTGATCAAGCAACTCCGCGAGATCGAAGCCCCCGAAGGCGCGGAAGTCCACATTGGCGGCACGCCCGCGCTGGAGGTGGAGTCCATTGAGGCGCTGCTGAGCAAGCTTCCGTGGATGTTCCTCTACATCATTGCCGCCACGTTCATTCTCATGGCGTTGGTGTTTGGATCCATGATCCTGCCTGCAAAGGCAATCATCATGACCATCCTCGGGTTGGGGGCCACTTTGGGCATCCTCACAGCCATGTTTGTCGACGGCGTGGGGTCCAGCATGTTCAACTTCACCGCAGGCCCCCTCATGAGCCCAGTCCTGGTGCTCATCATGTCCATTGTCTACGGCCTATCCACCGACTATGAGGTGTTCCTGGTCTCCCGCATGGTGGAGGCGAAACAAAAAGGCGCCACCACTGACCAGGCCATCCGGTACGGCACAGCACATACGGGGTCCATTATCACCGCCGCCGCCGTCATCATGATCGTCGTGTGCGGCGCGTTCGGGTTCTCCGAGATCGTGATGATGAAGTACATCGCGTTCGGTATGATCGCTGCGTTGCTTCTCGACGCCACGGTGATCCGCATGTTGCTCGTTCCCGCTGTGATGCACATCCTGCGGGAAGACAACTGGTGGGCACCACCATTTGTGAAGAAAGCCTCCACCTATTTGGGACACACCTCAGAGCCAGCGGGGGCGCAGCCCACGTTTGCCGAAGTGGGAGCAGCCACTACGGGTGGTGTAGGTGCCACCGAGACGTCGCTACCGAGACCCGTGACCATTGGCGGAGTCAATACCCCGCAGGTGGTGGACTCGATCCCAGAAAACAGGGTGATCCCCAGCGCCGGATCGATCCCTGGAGTTGAGACCATCCCCAGTTCCGTCGCGCAAGCAGCAGCCGCTGAAACAGTGGTGAACGTGCGGCCGGTGGCAAGCGCCCCGCCCACGCCTCAGCACCAACAGGAGCCAGTGGAGGAACCACGTCAGAAGAGTGCAAGCGCCCCATCAAACCCCTCAGTGCATGGGCAAGTACCCGAGTCGCAGCCAGACGTTCCTGCGGCATCGCACACCGCGTTGTTGCCGCAAGTACCCAAGCCAGGGCAAGGCCCCGCTCACGATGCCAAGGCAACGCCCGTTGCGGTGCAAAAAGTCGAGGAAGCAGTGGGCAAAGGCTTGGACAAGGCCGTACTGCTTGTGCGTCAGGGCATGAAGAAGGTCCAGGAAACCCGAGAGGAAGCGGCCAAGAAGCAACAGGCCCGCAAGGAAGCTCAAGAGAAGCAGCAACTGCAAGAAGCCCAGAGCGCTGCTGTTGTTCAGGATGAAGTACAGGTTCCTGTCGGGCAGTCGGCATCAAGAATCCCTGGCCCGCCCGTTCCTGGGATGCAAAGTCAACCACGTCGGCAGTCGGCACCGCGCCGCCAGATGCCGACCACACCGCCAGCCCCAACACCGGCAGCGGTGCCGCACCAACAGGCCCCCCAACCGCCAATGACACAGCAGAAACCGCAACAACAACAGCAGTGGCCTTCCGGCACCCAGCAACGCCCAAACCCCGTCGATGAGTTGTCCCTCGACGATATTCCCTTGCAGGACCTGCATATCCTCGCCGCCGATGATGCGGCGCGAGGTGGTCGGCGTGCCAGCGAAGACACCAAACTAATCCCTTTCACCGAGTTGATGGAGCGGCTGAACACCAACGACCCCCAGGGGCGGCCTCAACAGTGAAAACGCTTCGCGCACTTGCCAGCACCCCATGGCTGAGGTGGCTTTTTATGCTGGCCATACTAGCCATGGTGGTGTTTTTCCTGCGTGGGCGCCTGAGTTTTCTGTCAGAAGGCATCGCTGAGGTGCGTAAGGCCGATGGTTGGGGTGTCACCCTTTGCCCTATGTGCGTCGTTGGCATCACTAGCGGCGATGGCCGAGGTCATGCGGATTTTGCTACGTGCGGGGAAGGTGCGCACGCGGCGTCGAGATGTTAACGCCCTGGTGCTCAGCGCAAACGCCTGGTCCACCTCGTTTCCCGGCGGGCAAGCGTTGGCGACTGTCCTGCAATTTCAGACCATGCGACGGTGGGGCGCCAGCCCCATTTTGTGTTCCTGGCACATCGTCCTGTCCGGGGCGTTGGCTACGGTGTGGTTGGCAGCGCTGGGTGTGATTGCCATCCTGTTTTTGGGGGCGTCGTTTTCCTTGTGGTCGCTTGTGGGCACGGTCGCGGTGATGCTGTTGCTATCGTGGCTGGTGTATTGGGCGGCGCATAACCCCCACAAGCTGGCTGAACTGATCCGCACGGTCCTGCCGAAGCTGAATCGATTGCGCCGCAAGCCGCCGCAGTACCAGGTGGACGAGGCCGTAGAGCAGGTGAATCAGCTGCAGGCCGTCAACATGACCACTGGCCAGTTTCTTCTGGCCGCAGTGTGGTCGCTGATGAACTGGATACTTGACATCCTCACCCTGTGGGCGTGCGTCTGGGCTGTCACAGGTATCACCCCAACCTTCCACTCGGACCCGAATAACACCACCGTTGCGGGCGTGGCGTTGGCGTTTGTCACCTCCAAGATCGTCGGTACTATCCAGGCCACCCCAGGCGGATTGGGGCCCGTGGAGGCGGCGCTGACCGGCACGCTCGTCGCCGTGGGTATGACGGTGGTGGAGGCATTCGGCTCGGTGTTTGTCTACCGCATGGTGTCGTTCGTGATGATCACCCTGCTCGGATGGGTGGTGTACTTTTTCACCTACACACGCAAAGGACTCTCTGCGCGGGACGCCACCTAAACGACCACGTAAACTAACGGCTATGTCTGATCGCCTTACCCGTTTCTTTCCGCTTTTCGATGCCGCGGCCATCCTGCTGTTTGCTCTGCTCGCCCGAGTTGCACACCGCGGCGACCGTGGCCTCACAGTGTGGACGTGGCTGGATACAGCCTGGCCGTTCTTAGTCGGCGTCGCCATAGCATGGCTGGCAGCCCGGCGCGTGTTTCAGGGTTCCGCTCAGGGGATGGGCTTTGGCGGGGTGGTATGGGTGTTGGCCGTGGTCACGGGCCTGGGTATTTGGTGGGCGCGGCACGCCACCGTGCCGCATTGGTCCTTTATCATCGTGGCCAGCGTGACCAGCGCCCTGCTGCTCTTTGGGTGGCGGCTGGTCGTGCGGTTTGTGCACTGAGCTAAGGTGAACTGGCTACATAGGCATGATGGTGTGCTTCTTGCGCATCTCGGGCTCTTCCTTGGTGGCTAGTTGGCGCAGGGCTTGGCGCAGCATCAGCCGGGTTTGGTTTGGCTCGATCATGGCGTCAATGTATCCGCGTTCTGCGGCGACGTAGGGGCTGGTCATGTTCTCGTTGTAAAAGTCCATGAACAGCTTCTTCATGTATTCCCGCTGCTCGGGCGGGGCAGCTGCGAGCTGGCGGCCTTGGATCATCACCACAGCGGCTGCGGCACCCATCACGGCGACCTGGGCGGTGGGCCAGGCAAGGTTGATGTCACCAGTCAGGTTTTTGGACCCCATGACGGCGTAGGCGCCACCGAAGGCTTTGCGCACGATCAGGGGAGATTTTCGGCACGGTGGCTTCTACCACGGCGAAGCCGAGTTTGGCGCCACGGTGGATCAGTCCCACTTTTTCCTGCTGGACGCCCGGTAGGTAGCCGGGGGTGTCCACCACAAAGATGATGGGAACGTTGTAGGCATCGCAGATGCGGATGAAGCGTGCGGCTTTGTCAGCGGCATCAGCATCGATGCAGCCCGCAAGGTGCAGAGGTTGGTTGGCAACGATGCCGACCGGGCGGCCGTCGATACGCGAGAAGGCGGTGATGATGTTGGGGGCGTAGTCGGGCTGGATTTCCAACACGTCGTCGGAGTCGAAAATCTTACCCAGCAGGTCCAGCATGTCGTATCCGGCATTGGGATCGTTGGGAATGAATGTGTCCAACACGCTGTCTCCCACAACAGCCTCGTCGGCTGGTGCCCAGTACTCGGGCGCGGGTTCGTCGCAGGAGCTCGGCAGGTATTCGAGCAGGTCATGGACGTAATTAAAGGCTTCATCCTCTGTAGGCGCCACATAGGAAATGTTGCCGTTGAGCGCCTGCTGGTGCGCGCCACCGAGTTCGGCAGAGGTGATGTCCTCGCCGGTGACCTCACGGATGACGTCGGGGCCGGTAACGTACATTTCGGCTCGGCCTTCCACGGCAATAACAAAGTCCGTGGTCACCGGGGCGTACACCGCACCACCAGCGCATTTGCCAAGCATGATGGAAATCTGCGGGCTTCGGCCCGACAGGGGCAGCTGGCGCCGCGCAATTTCCGAGTACATGGCCAGCGAGGTCACGGCGTCTTGGATGCGGGCACCACCGGAGTCTTGGATGCCGATCACCGGGCACCCGATCTTGATGGCCATGTCCATGACTTCGCAGACTTTGCGGCCAAACGTCTCCCCCCACAGAACCGCCGTAGACGGTCTTGTCGTGCGCGTACACGGCGACGGGGCGACCGTTGATACGCCCATACCCGGTGACCACGCCGTCGCCGTAGGGGGCTTCCGGGTCGTCGGGGGTGCGACCCAGCGCACCGATTTCCACGAACGAACCTTTGTCGAGCAGTCGGTCAATGCGTTGCCGGGGGCTGGTCAAACCAGCCGCATCTCGCTTTGCTCGGGCACGTTCGCTGCCCGGATCTTGTGCCTTTTCAAGCCTGGCGTGGAGGTCAGCGAGTTTCCGCCGTGGTGGTACCAGTCACTGTCGAGCTACTCGTTTCCGTCTTCTTCTCCGGCGAGCTCCGCGATGCGCCTGCTCAGGTGCGCACCCACGGTGCCTATTTCGGGTTCATCTACAACGGCAAGATGATCGCCGTGTAGCTGAATAATGTCTAACTTGTCAACGATAGCGGACCAGCCACCGTCCGCGTCAATCTTAGCGTAGTTGGGTTCCAGCTCAATCGCCCCATCGTGCATGCGCTCGGCTCGGAACAACATGACGGGAACTGTCACGTCGTCCCAGCGGTGCAGGTCCAGGTGGTTGAGGATGCGGTTATCCACAAAGGAGGCGCGCTGGTGCTCCAGCACCCCGGCGGCCAGGCCATGTTCGGAGGCATCGGTATTGGCGAGGAAGTCGGTCATCATCTGCAGAAGGGCTTCTTCACCTGCGGTCTCCAGCAGATCGTAGGGCACCTCAAAGTCCAGGCCGTAAGTCTTCTTGGCAAAGGCCGAATAGCGTTCCCACCGCGCCCGGGTTTCCTCGGGGGTGTTGGGGATGGGTTCGGAGGGCTGTACCGTGTCCAGCAGCGCAATCAGCGCCACCTCTATGTCGCTATGTACCAGCTGGTGAGCCACCTCGTAGGCGAGCGCACCGCCGAGGCTCCACCCGCCGAGGATCACCGGTCGCCCGTCCGAGTATTCACGAATATCGTCGAGATAGGCTGCGGCGCGTTCCTCCAGGGACCCTTCCAGGCGTTCCACTCCGTAGACGGGTACGTCCGCAGGGAGTCGACGCACCAACGGCTGGTACACCACCGACGATCCTCCGGCAGGATGGAACATGAACACCGACGGCTTGGTGGATCCCTCTGGGCGGGCTCGCAGCACGCGGATCGTGCCTTCCACCTCTGTTTCCAGCCCTTCGCGCACGATGTTCGCCAGCGGTTCCAGGGTATCCGCGTCCAGCACCTGCTGGGTTGTCACCTCAACACCGCTGCGGTCGCTGAGCCGTTCCGCGATGGCACGCGCGGTGTCCTCGCTAATGGACGGCAATTCGCTGCTAATGCCCGCCGCTGCCGTCCCGGTAATGCTGGCCCAGGTGGCAAAAACCATGCGCTCGGATGCGTCACGAGGCGCAACACCCACACCTTGTTTGGAGGTACGAGTGCCAGCGACGGCCTCATCGGCAGGGCTCTTACCGACGCCCGCGCCTGCCGCAGATGCCTCGTTCCCACCGGCTTTCTCCGCCACCAGGTTTTCCACCAGCGTGACCACATCGGCCACGGAGGCGTCGCGAAGCGCCTGAACCTGCAGTTCGGGGATTTGGAAGTCATATTCGATGCGGTTTTTAATGCGCATACCCATGAGGGAATCCAGCCCGAGGTCAATCAGTGGAAGCTCACCGGGGAGGTCTTCAACGTCGTAGCCCATCGCCTCAGACACGATGGATCGCATGCGCTGCTCCACGGTTTCCCCAGACTCGGGATCCCAGTGAACGGCATCAACGGTGACATCATCAAAGCGTGAGGTCGCCGTGGAGTCAAAAGGCTTCCGGCTCGGCCTCATCCCCGAGGGCGTCCTTGCCAAAGCCCGCGTCCATGCCACCAGCGACGGAGGATGCGAAACCTTCCGCCACCAGCACCGTAGCATCGCCCATGACGCGGTGCACGGCCACGTTCACCCCACCAAGGTGCTTCCTGGCCACCGTCGTGACCTCGCCGGACGGCGGCAGCGTGGTGTGTTCCTCCACGGCCACGAGCTGCGCACCAGGGTCGAGGCGTTCCGCAGCGGACTCCAGCAGCGCCACCGCAGAGGGCGCGTTTTCCGCGAGGGTGGAGAACGCAACGGACCCGTCCGGCAGAGTCACTTTCGTGCCCGGCAGGGTGGCGTTGCCGCCGCTGGAGGGGCGGGCGGCAGTCCAGTAACGCTGGTGCTTCCAGGTGATGTGCGGGGCGTCGATACGCGGACCGGAGCCGGTGATCAGTTCCAGGTTGATGGGCTGGCCAGCAACGTAGAGTTTGGCCAGCAGGTCGCGAATGGACTCCGCCGAGCCGACCTTGCGCTTGAGCACGTACAGCAGCTGAGAGTCACCCGCGCCGACGCTGAAAGCAGTATTCATCATGCCCATCAGCGCCACTGGGTTGGGGGATACCTCAACCAGCATGGTGTGACCTGCGGCAAACGCCTGCTGGGTGGCGTCCAGGAACCACACGCGCTGGCGGGTACAGCGCACCCAATAGTCAGGTTCGTGCACCACAGCACCGGGCTGGTATGTCACCCCACGGTCTACAGAGCTGAACAGCGGGATGCGCAACGGCATGGGGGTAATGTCTGCGGTTTCAGCGGCAAGTTCGCCAAGGATCGGCTCAACAGCGCTGGTGTGACCAGCGCCTTTGACGTTGAGCAGTCGAGCAAACTTGTTTTCCGCTTCCAGCATCTCCACCAGTTTCACCACGGCCTCGCGGGGGCCTCCCACGGTGGTCATGCCGGGGACCCGCGTACACGGCCGGTTCGATGCCTGCGTATTCGGGGTGTTCCTCGATGAAGGTGTCCAGTTCATCCACGGAAAACTCCACCACGGCCATGGCACCCAGCTGATCTTCGGGCAGCGACTTCTCGCCCTCCCCCATCAGTCGGGAACGATGGCAGGCCACCCGCATCGCGTCCTGAGCACTCAAACCACCGGCCGCGTAGGCTGCGGCAATCTCGCCCATGGACATGCCCATCACGGCACCGGGTGTCGCCCCGAACGCCGCCAGCAGGTCCGTCAGGGCAATCTGGATCGCGGTAATGCCCGCCTGCGCGGTTTCCGTGTCGTAGGTTTGGGAATCGTCCGCGATGAGCTCCATCAACGACCACCCGGACTCGAACTTAATGAACTCGTCCAGTTCCTCAAGCCGGGCCTTAAACAGCGGCGACATGGCCACTAGTTCCTTAGCCATCTTGCGGTGCTGCGACCCGAAACCCGAGTACACAAACACCGGACCCGTGGTGGCAGGACTGTCAGCCACGGCGATGCCAGGCCCCTTCTTACCGTCCGCCACCAAGCGGAGCCGCTTCACTGCTTCTGCAACGGTCCCGGCATCCACAACCGCGCTGGAACGCCCGTGGTTACGGCGGGCAAGGGAGCGAGCCACGGTGATCAAGTCATCGTCGCTGCGCCCCTCCAGGAAATCCGCCATGTCCGCAGCCGCTTGACGACGCCGCGACGGCAGCAACCCACTCACCGGCAACAGCACATGCGTCCCATCCGCCAGTTGCGGCTCCACGGGCTGGGGGTTCGTGTCGTAGTCTGCAGGATCGAACTGGGCAAGCACAGCATGGGCGTTCGTCCCACCAAAGCCGAAACCGGACACACCAGCCGTGGCGCGCCCCGAGTAGCATGGCCACTCGCGGGGATCCTCCACCACTTCCAGGTGCTCACGATCAAAATTAATGTAGGGGTTTGGGCCGCTGTAGTGCAGCGACGGCGGAATCACGCCAGCATTCATGGCTAGAACCACCTTGATCACCCCGGCAACACCGGCAGCGGCTTCCGTGTGCCCATAGTTCGTCTTCGCTGAGCCCAAAAGCAGCGGCTCCGCAGTATCGCGCCCAGCGCCCAACACCGCGCCCAAAGCAGATGCCTCAATGGGATCGCCCAGGATCGTGCCCGTACCGTGAGCCTCCACATAGTCCACCGTGCTGGGATCCACACCCGCGTCGGAGTAGGCGCGGTCCAGCACATCAACCTGGGCATCCGGGTTCGGGGCGGTCAGACCGTTTGAGCGGCCATCCGAATTCACGGCGCTTCCCTTGATCACCGCAAGAATGGTATCGCTATCAGCAATGGCTTCCTTAACGCGCTTAAGCACCACAATGCCCGCGCCGTCGGAACGCACAAAACCATCCGCATCCTCAGAAACGCGTGAATCTTCCCGGTGGGACTCAGCACCCCCAGCTCGCCAAACGCGGTGGTCACAAACGGCGAAGCCAGAATGTTCACGCCGCCAGCAACAGCAACATCCGCATCCCCCGCACGCAAATCACGCACCGCCTGATGCAAAGCCACCAACGATGAAGAACACGCGGTATCCACGCTCACGGATGGTCCACGGAAATCAAACGCGTAGGAAATCCTGTTGGGAATCACCGCACTTGAGGTTCCAGTCAGTGCATAAGGGTGAGCTTCCGCAGGGTCAGCGGTGATGATCATGCCGTAGTCATTGTTGGTGGACCCCACATACACACCCACCGACTGTCCACGCAGCTTATTCGGGGCAAGGTGCGCGTGTTCCAAAGCCTCCCAGGTCAGCTCCAGCACAATGCGCTGCTGGGGATCCATGTTGGCGGCCTCCACCGGAGAAAGTCCGAAGAACTCGGGATCAAAGCTCGCAATGTCATCCAGGTAACCACCCACGGTGTTCGTGTTAGCGATGCGTGTGCGCATCACCTCGTCACCGGAATATTCCGACCAACGGCCAATCGGCAGGTCGGACAAACCATCCCTACCCGCAACCAGCTGGTCCCACATCTCACTGATATTGTTCGCGCCGGGGTAACGCCCCGCCATGCCAACAATGGCAATGTCGTGCACATCCGGGGTATCGACGTCGCTGCCTACCCGGGAGGTGCGGGCCTGTGCCGTGGCTCGGGCGGAGGTTGCGGGGCCGTCGATAAGCCTTTTCGCTAGAGCGCCGATCGTTGGGTATTCATAGGCGATCGTGGCGTCCAGCTGCACATGCAGAAGGTTTTCCAATTCCCCGGACAGGACCACAACATCACGGGAGGATAGGCCAAAAGGTCTCCATGGGCTTATCGTCCGTGATGTCTTCTTCGGGAAGACCAGTGGTGGAAACAACCCACGCGCGCAGCCACGCGCGCAGTTCATCAGTTGTCATGGACGATGTCTGGGGTGACTTCCGGCTCTGATCCATGTGGGGAATTCAACTCTTTCGTGTGATTAAGGCTTATTAAACTAACTATTTATCTACATGGCGAACCCTCCGCCACCCGCATCCGAAGAACATATGCGCACCAGCGGAGGGTTGTCATCTATGGGACTTTACTCGGCCTCGCCAAGGTAGTGACGACGGGCAACCCTGCGAGCAATCTTACCGCTTGAGCTGCGCGCAATCGCATCAACGTCAACGATCTTGATGTCCGAGGGAACAACGCCGTGAGCAGATGTAACAGCCGCACGAATGGCTTCGATAGCTTCAGCATCGCCGCTGGGGTCGCGGCCCAGATCACGCTCGGCCAGAATAACCAGTTTCTCAACATCGTCGCCCTCGATCGCAAACGCGGCGATCGCAGCAGGTCGAATGTGCTCGGAGGCATGGTTGACGGTGTACTCGATGTCCTGCGGATAGTGGTTACGTCCGGCGATCACAATCAAGTCTTTCAACCGGCCTGTGATATAAATCTCATCGTCGATGATAACCCCGAGGTCGCCGGTGGCCATCCACCGGTCATCGTCAGGCGCGCCCTCTGCGCGAGAGTTTTCCGGCAGGCGCGAAGCCAAGGTATTGCGGAACGTCTCCTGAGTTTCTTCAGGGCGGTTCAGGTAGCCGGCGGCCGTGTTATCACCATGCGTCCAAATCTCGCCGATGGTTCCATCGGGCAGTTCGGCACGCGTCTCAGGATCCACGATCACCATCTGCTGCGGGCGCACAACCGAACCATTGGACATGAGAGGCACGGCCTTCTCATGGGACTCGTCGACAATCACGGCTCGACCGTTGCTCAGTTCCTCACGATCCACCATGACAATGCGAGCGTTTTTCTCGCCCTGAGGAGTAGCCACCAGCAGGGTGGCCTCGGCCAGGCCATACGAAGGACGAATCACATTACCGGGCAGGCCAAAGGGTGCGAAAAGCATCGTGGAACTGCTTGATAGCCCGAGCCGTGACCGGCTCCGATCCAACAATCACGCCGTCAAGTGCGGACAGGTCCACCTGATCTTCCTCGCTAGGCAGTCCGTAACGGACGGCCAGTTCCAGGGCAAAGTTCGGGACCACAGCATAAACGTTGTTGTGCTCATCGCGCTTGCTCAGCTGGCGGACCCACCGCACCGGCTGCTGAATGAAATCGCGGGGCGTCATCATTTCCATCTCAAGGCCAAGGATGGTCACAAACGCGGCCAGGATGATACCCATGTCGTGGTGCAGCGGCAGCCAGGTAACCAGGCGCAATGGGGTCTTCAGCTTGGCGGCCGTGAAGATCTGCAGCACATTCGTCATGATGCTGCGGTTACTCAGCACCACACCAGCAGGGGTGCGGGTGGAACCGGAGGTGTACTGCAGGAACGCCATCATGTCCAGAGGGGCAGTCTGGGACTGCGCCAGAAGCGCCTGACCAGCCTCGGTCATGAGGGGGTTGACGTAGCTTTCGGCAAGGCTGTCCGGCAGGGAGTCAACAGACAGGATGCGAGGGCGCTCCGCTGCAGGGATGTCGGCAAACTGGCGTCGGACCGCAGCTGCGGAGGTGGAGTTGGTGAGGACGATGGACGGCTTGCAGTCCGCTAGTACAGCGGTCAGGTGATCGGCGTGCCCCGGCTCGGTGGGGTCGTATAGCGGCACAGGAATCAGGCCGGCATACAGTGCACCGATGAAGCTGAAGATGTACTCAGGGCTGTTGCCTGCCAGAATGGCCACGCGGTCACCGATGGTGCCAACTTGCTGCAAGCGCGCCGCTACAGACTTAATGCGGGTGTTGATCTCAGCACGAGTGAAGTCGATGGGGGTTCCCTCACGCGACTCGGAGAAGTCCCAGAAGCGCAGGCACGGGCGGTTGACGGTCCCCGCCGCCGCTTCCGCTTGGTACAGGGTCTCGCAGAGGCCGGCCAGTGTCAGCCGGGGGTCAAGGTTGATCTGTCCTTTGTCATCAAAAAACTGGCCGATGGCCGCTTGCAGATCCATGGTTCTCCTTAGTCGGTAGCTAGATCTCTTAAAGAAAGTTAAAAGACATCCTAGCGGTATTATGAGCTACGGTTACGACATCGTAAGTAAGACCCTGTTTCATTACTTTCCCCACACAACACTGACACGCGGGTGCCCCACCACACCCGCGCCCTCGTGTTATTGCTGGTTAATCAGACCATTTGCCCAGTTGATCAGCCACTCAGTAGTCGTGCTTCCCGGGAAGACATTCGGGTTCGTTGCGTACTGCGAGTGCACCCCCGTTGCAGCCACCAGAGCCTGCGCACGCTCGAACGCGGCACCGACACCCAGCGGTGCGTCGCAAATGTGATCATCCGCCGCACAAATCTCAAAGGTGCGATCATTCAGCGAACCGAAGCCGCCTGGCCGGGGTCCACGCATCGTCGCACCCGGCACGATCGGTTGGACCAGAGCATTCACCGCTGCCAGGGACACTTCCGCGCCCACGCCAGCGACCGGATTACCTGCCTGCTGGCCCACGCCCGGTTCTCGACGTCCGTCCGCAACCAGCGCCACGCCGCGCACACGGTCGGCAGGGATGGGTCCGGTGCCTTGGCCGATAGCGTTAGCAATGTCGCCCATAATCACGGCCCCCTGGGAGAAGCCGACGAGAATGAAGTCTGTGAGCGGACATTCGTTGTGGGTCTTTGTCATCTCCTCCTGCGCGCGAGTGGTGCCCTCCGTGCGAGATTCGTCATAGGTTATCTCTTGCTGGGAGTTAATGTTCTTGAACTGCGCCACGTACGGCAAAGTCCACACCCGAACGTCATCGGCTGGATGCGCTTCCTGGAGCGGACGAGTCACGCTCAGCATGTAGGACATCGGGTTGAAGGTGGGGTTGTACGGGTCATCTGTTGAGGCGGATTCCCACGTACCCGGTGCAGCAACAACCTCCACGTTTGGACACCAGTCCGGCTGCTGAGCCTGGGTTGTCGGCCCGTCAGTCGGTGGAGGCGTGGGTGGGTTGTCCTGGGAGCCAATCCATTGGAGTATCCCGCCAACGATGATGCCCAGGACAACAACGACCGCAAGAACTGTCAAGCCTTTTCTCATAGGTTCTAGCAGTATGCGGATTTCGCAGCGCGCGCAAGTACAGCCGCGACTTCTTCAGGTTTTTGTTGGGTGCGGCCTTGTTCCACAAGTTGCCCTGCAACGGCCAGCGTCATGACGTCAATATTTTTGGTGTCCTGACTTTGGCAAACGCCGGATGCAGTTCCGATAAGCGAGCCTTCGGCACCATCAACATTGATGGAGTTATCTTTCAACTCCTTAAGGTAATTCTGGTCACGTTCGGACAGTTGCTGCCCGCTTGAGGGCACCTCGGAGACTTCTCGGGCCTCCCGATCCTGGGGTGTCTGGGTCTTCGACTCACCGCTCGACTTTGTGCTGCTGGAAGTCTCCACTGGACGAGGTGGAACTCTCCGTGGCACGCGCCGACTTACTCAGCGGTGCCACAGCGGAGGATTCGGAACTGCCACCATCCGAGGTTGCCCCACCGCAGGCTGCCAGCAGGACAGTAGAGACGGCACACAGGCCGACGACGGCGCCGAGTTTAGCGCGAGCAAACATTGTTACTTCTTCTCCTCAACAATGCGGCCGTTGACTTCAGAGATGGTTCCATGCTGGAAGGTCATCTTCTCGCCACCGGATTGGATTTTCTCCTGGTCTGCGGTCGGCCAGCCGAAGGCACCGTTTTCCCAACCCTGCTTGCCCCACGCGTCGCGAATGTTGCCGTTCATGATGAAGTGTGCGCCGGTGCTTGGACTCCAGTAGATGGCACCATGCTGGAAGGTTTGGAGAGCGCCACCAGAAATGGCCTGCTCACCGCTAACGGGCGCACCGAGGCTGGATTCCACACCATTGATCGAGGCGTACTTCTTGGCAATTTCGCCATGAACAGCGTAGGCACCTTTGTCCTTGGTCCGGATGACGTAGCCGCCCTGGAACTTCTGAATGTAGTTTCCGTTGTGCTCAACCGTGTCTTCCGTCGGGTAGCCCAAGCTACCGCCTTCCCAGCCCTGGGAGCCCCATGCGTCGAAAATGTCCTTCGGCAGAGCACGGGCACCGGTCTCTGCGGTCCAGTAAATGGAGCCGTTCTGGAAGTGAACGTAACGTCCCTTGCCATCCGGGGTGGCCTTCTCGCCGGATGTCGGGTGGCCAAGCCAGGAGTCCGGGCCACCAAACTCGGAGTAGCGGGCACCGATCCGCCCAAAGAGCACGTGCGCACCGGTCTCAGGGGACCAGTAGGCGCGACCGCCACGGAAGTCCTGGGCCTTGCCGCCCTTGACGTCGTATTCGTTGTTCACGCAGGCGCCGAAGGCGTTGGACTTGGTTACCTCGGCGATAGCACCCTGGGTGGCGCAGTCGGCACCACGATCCGCCTGAGCAAGCTTGAGGGAGTCTGCAATGTAGGGCCATGCCTGAGTCATCTCGAACTGCCAGTACGGCCAGTTGTGCACGCCAGACGGACGGAATACGGCCGTCACATCAACGTTGGACTTCTTCGCGCGATCCACAAAGGTCTGCGTGGTCATGCGGGAAAGGATTTCTAGGCCGACGCCCGCCGGGTTTGCGGGGCCGTTGGCCACGGAGCCAGGCTGACCGAAATCGTCGGCACCGGAGCCGGAGGATACGTATACGGCCTTGCCCTTCAGGGCGTCGATACCCAGCTTCGGGTCGTGGTCAATCCAGTCCTGGGAGCCGGGTTGACCCCACATGGCTTCCGAGTTGTAGCCGCCGGCATCGCTCTGAGCGGCGCTGATCGCCTGGGCCATACCCATAGAGGTGGTGTCCAGGTACCCGGAGAACGAACCCACGAACTTGAACATGTCGGGGTTGCGCTCCGCGAGGTTGATGGCGGCGGTGCCGCCCATGGACAAACCGAAGACGGCGCGCTCGCCGTTGGAGCGGTAACCGTTTTGCAGAACCGCAGGAAGTTCCTTGGTCATGAAGGTTTCCCACTTGTAGTGCTTGCCATTGTCTGGCTTCTGCCAGTCCGAGTAGAAGGAGGATTCGCCACCCACCGGCAGGATCACGTTGACGTTCTTGTCAGCGTAGAACTGCTCAATGTTGGTGTTGATGGTCCAGCCGCTTTCCGTATCCAGCGCGCGCAGGCCGTCCAGGGCCCACACTTCCGGGTATTTTGCGCTGGGGTTGGAGTGCCAGTCACGGGCCAGCAAGACCTGTACCTGAATGAGTTCCTTCGGCATGGCGGCGGAACGAATGAACAGGGCAATACGGCGCTCAGTGATCCACTCAACGCGCTCGACGCTCACACCGGATGGCAGCCCTTGGATAGAGGGGTGCTCGTCGGTGCGGATGGGGGTGCGCTGCGGCACACCATCGGTTTCGAGGTAGTCGGTCACGTCGGAACTACCAAACAGGGAATTCTGTGCCTGGTTAGTCACGTCAACTGCAGTAGCCGGAGCGGCAGCGAACAGCCCGGACCCAAGAGCAAGGGCGGTGGGCACGGCAGCGAATGCCGTGAATGCCCGCCGAAGGGAACGTCGGCGCCGTGGAGTACTGGAGACTGCGGTATCACGCATGTGGTTTAGTCCTTTGTGTCTGTGTGCTCCGCCCTATCGAGCCAGCACATTGCAGGTGAAACTAGCGTGCAGGTACGACAGGAAAGAGGCATACGATGGTTCCAAGCCCTGGCCATTGATGTTCTGGAGGTTCCCCCCTCCTCCAGAACATCCCAGTGCTTGGTCAACGATGGATTCAGTTATCAGATTATATATCGCCAAGAAGGGGCCGTTTCGTTACGCCAGTGTTACGTCAGCGTTACATCGCTAACGCGCATACACCGATGTACCGTCCGACCCTGTAGGTTGGTTTCAAGTTTAAGTTCAACTTGAGACTTTTTCTAGCGCAACACGCCCAAAGCAACACGAAAAATAAACATAAACGCCCAACCTGAACACCACTCCCCTACCCATGTTGCGCGGATGGGAGGGTTGTGACGCCAGGTTGGGCGACGTCGCTAAGAAATGTGTTTTTAGCGAGCGTTCATGTGATCAAGGACGCGGTCCTTAGTGCGGTTCAGCTGGTAAGTCCACTGATCCCAGTTGTGAACGCCCAGCGGCGGGTAGTCTGCAGTCACGTTCAGACCGGTGGCGCGAGCTTTAGCTTCCCAGCTGACGGTGGACATCCTGGACAGACCTTCCAGACCGGAGCCGTAGATACGCTGATCCAGCGGGTAACGCAGATCGCTCGGTGCCCACACGCCACTAGCTGCGGAGACATAAACGTCAGCATTCTTCAGGCCGCCCATGTTCAAGTACGGATCGTCCTGGTAACGGCGGGGGTTCAGGATAGAGGTGTACATGTTGTTCAGGTTGAAGCCACCAACATCAAGCAGAGCGAGACGCAGCATGGTCTGCATACCGAAAGCAGTGGTGTGCAGGTAACCGGAGTAGGACATTGCCTGGCGGAACTGGTCCGGGTGCTGTGCAGCAAGGCTCAAAGCAGCGGTGCCACCCATGGAGAGGCCACCGATGGAGTTGTTGTTCGGTGCGATACCGAAGTTCTGCTGCAGGTAGCCGGGAAGTTCAGAGGTGAGGAAGGTTTCCCACTTGTACACCACGTCGTTGCCACTGCCGGTGGACAGGAAGTGTGCCGGGTAGTCCCAGTCGGCATAGAAGGAACCTGCGCCGCCAATGGGCATGACAAGGTTGATGTTGCTGTCCGCATAGACCTGCGGAGCGTTGGTGGATGCAGTCCAACCAGTGAAGGTTTCACCGGCGCGCATGCCGTCGAGGAGGTACAGACCTGCGTTACCTCCACGGGCGGCGGGCTGCACCAGCACCGGGATGTTGCGGTTCATGGACGGGGACCAAACGTCACAGCGCTGGACCCAGAACCCCACAGCGTCCCATTCACAGGCGCCGGTGTTATCTGCGCGCAGAACGTCGCGGTTGGCTGCGTGCGCGGGGGAAGCTGCGACGACACTCAAGCCAAAAGCAGCTGCAAGTGCAACAGCTATGGTCGTCGCTTTGGCTCCTACGGTGCGAAGTCGAGAGGCGATCGTCATTTTTCTCCTCGATACCTTGTTCTTCTTAGCGTTCTTAAATGCTGCCCAAGCTGGCGTCTTGGATGTTGGGCGCCAGCCTGTATGGCCTCATGCTTCTTGACTATCTTAGTATCTTTCTACTTTATTCAAACGTTATAAAGCAGAATGAGAGACCTTTAATTATTTTCTTATACTAAAACATACCCTGGCCAGCATTTTCACAAAAATATGAGTTAGGACACAACAGGGGCTATATAGACCGCTGCGGCGATGCATCCGACCCATGCGATCGCAAGTATTTGAAGGGTGCGATCACTGAGTGCCAACTCGTCTGGAGCACCACCGTCACCACGGTCAACATCAGCCGCATAACGCAAGATAGCGACGGTAAATGGCACCATTGAAACTTGGTACCAAACGGCGCCATGATGCTGCACCATGTTGGCCATTTCGAAGCCCCAGAGTGCGTAAGACATAACCACGGCAGTAGCTGAAAGTGTCCATACGAAACGCAAGTATGTTGGTGTGTACCCTTCTAAGGCTTTACGAATCTTTGCACCGGATTTCTCAGCAAGCAAAATCTCAGCGTAGCGCTTACCCGATGCCATAAACAGGGAGCCGAACGCCGCGACCAAGAGGAACCACTGGGACAGCGTGATGCCTGCGGCGACACCGCCAGCCATAGCGCGCAGCATGAACCCCGAGGACACCAGCGCAATGTCAATCACTGGCAGATGCTTCCACCCGAAGCAGTAGCCCAGCTGCAACACAATGTAGATTGCCATCACGATGGCAAGGTTGCGGCCGCTGGATGCCAGCAGCGATACCCCCACCGATCCCGCAATGAGCAGCACCGCCATGCCGTAGGCCAACCCCACAGGAAGCACGCCTGCGGCGATGGGCCGGAACTGTTTCGTTGGGTGCGCGCGGTCCGCTTCCACGTCTTTCGCGTCGTTGACCAGGTAAATTGCCGAGGCTGCCATACAGAACACCGCGAAGGCAATCGCTACGTCGATGATTGTTCTGCGGTTCAGCAGCACATCCGACCCCGCTGCCATGGGGGCGGCCAGGACCAGCACGTTTTTCACCCATTGGCGTGGGCGCAACGCTTTGATCATGCCGTCTGCCAGGTTTTTCGGCGGCTTGTGTTTAGTGGAGGGTATAGCAAGTCCGCCTGTGTGCGGTTCGGAGCCGAGGATGCCCGCCTGCTCCTTGGTCATTTACGTTTCCCTTCTTATCCTCGAAATAGTCTCAGCGGTCACTGCCCCGACCAGCGCACCAGCGGCAACATCGGTGGGGTAATGGACTCCCAGCACCATACGCGACAGCATCATGATCGGCACGCCAAGTAGCGGAAGTGGTGACCGAGTTAACTTCGCCAAACTTACCAGCGCCGCCGTGGTAGAGGTGGCATGGGAGGAGGGGAAGCTCAGCCTTGACGGCGTACCCACCCCCACCGCAATCCGGTCGTCATGCGGGCGGGGCCTGCGCACCACGCGCTTGATCACCACGGATGCCGCGTGGCTCAGCAGTGACGCGGCAATCAGCTTTACCCACTTGCCGCGCCGCCGCTTATCGACGAGCGCGCCTACCGCACCCACACTGATCCAGCCCAGGGAGTGTTCGCCGAAGTGGCTGAGCAAACGGGCAGTGGCTTGGACCCCCGGGGCGTCGAAAAGCGAATCCTGGATGCGTACCAGCATCTCAGTTTCGTTGAATGGGTCGCCTTTAACCATTAATCGAATACCTTCTTCCAAGCCTCAAGGCTGGTGAGCCTACTGTGGGCTGCACGGTACTGCGCGCGGAGGTCGTCGAACCGCGCGGCAACTTCCTTCTGCAGTGCGCGAGACTCGTCCAGCAGCGCCTTTTGCCTTGTCACGGTCACGCTTACGGTACACCACCCCACGCCCATCAGCGGTGGTAACGGTGGCGCCGTCCACGCGAGACAGTGAGAACCAGCGCGCCTCAATGGGTGCCCAGTTCGCCTGGGGGACATCGTGATGCGAGGTGTCTGCGGGGCGGAGGGAATGCAGCACACCTTTGGCCAACCAGATGGACTTCTTCAAGGGGGCCAATCGTCCACCAATGTCCTTCGTGGGCACTCCCGGCGCGCCGGAGGGTTTCGGCAGATCGGCTGCCGTGGGCAGAACCACCGCGTCCGGGTAGGTTGCGCGAATGGCGGCGATGCGCGGGAGGGAGGTTTCCAGGATGTCGAAAAAGCTGGCTGGGGCCTGCGAGGAAGTCCTTCATGGCTTCGTTTTGGATGGCCACCGTGGAGTATTCCAGGCACATGAGGTGTTTGAGGGTGGCCTTCTGCATGGAGCGCACAATGCCCTCTGCCCCGCCCTCATGATTCAAGGCGGCCACGATCAGGCGGTTGCGAAGGTGGAAGTATGCCTGCCAGTCGATGGCATCGTCTTTGTCGGACCAGGCCATGTGCCAAATGGCAATGCCCGGCCAGGTGGCGGTGGGGAACCCGGCTTTGCCTGCACGCAGGCCGTATTCCGCGTCGTCCCACTTGATGAACAGCGGCAGGGGCTGCCCAATACGTTCTGCCACCACACGGGGGATCATGCACATCCACCAGCCGTTGTAGTCCACATCAATGCGGCGGTGCAGGTCCACGGAGTTCGGGGTGCCTGGCTTGTCGCCGAACTTGCCGCGGTCACTGAGGGGATGCTTGGAAAAATCGTGGTCGTAGTGCACGTGGGGGGCGGAGGTCCACATGAAAATACTGCGGTCAATCACTTCGCCCATGGAGTGCAGGTGGCTGCGTTCCTGCAGGTTCAGCATCTGCCCACCCACCAGGATTGGGGTGCGCGCGTAGCGGGCTGCCTGGAGGGCACGGAGCACGGCATCGGGTTCGATGGCGATGTCATCGTCCATGTACAGGATGTAGGGGGATTGCTTTGCGGCTGCCTCTCTGGTGCCGTCGGGGCCACCCATGGCCTCATACATGATGCGGGAGTATCCGCCGGAACCGCCGAGGTTACCCTGCTGGTACACGAACAGCCGACCTTTGAAATGCTCCGCAGCATCGGCGAAGCCTGGTTCGTCGGCGGGGTGTTTGGTGCCCTGGTCGGGCATGATGATGGTGTCGATCACGGCGTCGACAAGCGGGTCACTGCGCAGTGCGTCCAGTGCCGCCACTGCATCGGTTGGCCGGTTGAACGTTGGGATGCCCACGGTGACGCGGGGCTCGAACGGGCCGACCTCGCTGCCGTCCGGCATGATTTGCGGTGCGGGGGCCTGGGGCGCGAACCAGCCTGCGCTGGCGATGGTCACATCTGTTTCGGCGGTGATGTCGAACCACAGCCAGCCGCCGTCCTCAAACGGGGCAAGCGACAGCTCAAACTCAATCACACCGTCGCTGACCATGCCGCCGTCAACACTGATGCGGGCACCGTCAATCTTGGAACGATACACCTCGACCCGGGCTTCCCCCAGGGCCTCCACCTGCAGCACCACTGTGTCCAGCTGGGACCAGCGGCGCCAGTAACTCGCGGGGAAGGCGTTGAAGTAGGTCTGGAAGCTCACCTCGCTGCCAGCGGGAATGGTTACCGATGTCCGGTCGTCCCACGTGGCACGGGTCTTATTCGTTTCCACTTCCAGCAGATACAGGGAACGCACATCATGAGGTTCCCCGCGTCGTGGCAGCAGCACACGCTGCAACTGCTCCACAGCCTTGGTGTGCGGGGAACTCCCGCCAGAAGCCCCTTTTTGTTGAGGATCCTGACGATTCCTGTGCCTTCGTCATAGAGCTAAGCCTTTCCTGTGGTTATCTGCTGTGATTATTTCTTGTGCCCGCACCGTCATGATCATGAGTCGCACACCCACTGTCCGCCGAAGCTATCTGCTGGGGCTGTACGCCGGGTGCGGAAAAGGTGCGAAACACTCATTCATATAAACAGTAGTAGGTTTCACTGCCTTGCCGCTGTTTGGCACGCTCGCGGACCACGGTTTTATCCGCTCAACTACCCCATTACCCATGCGCTGACTCGTGTAGCGGGTTCGCATTCGTTAACGTTTAACGAGTGAACTATGTCGCAGGTACCACCATTAGTCGCTTATCGACGTCCCGGTTGCACAGGTTTCATGCTGTGGTGCATGTAGTTGCGGCGATGGTGGCCGTGGTTAGTGCAGTACTTTTACCTGCCGCAGCGAATGCGGCAGTGATCGCACCAGCCAATCCTTACATCACCACTTTCCCGCCCATCAACGGAAAAACAATCACCATTGCTGATGGGCCGCAACTGCTACCCCCAAACGACGAAAATATGCTCCGCGACGTAACCGCCCAGGCAGCGCTACCACCAGTGGTCACGCATGTTGACTTCATTACGTTGAGTTTTACCGAACCTATCAACATCGAAGCAGCGCTGTGGGACAATGTCCAGAAGTTTCGCCCCGATCTGCTTTCACCCGAGCGCACGCGGTACGCCGATGGGCACCTCATTGTTGCTGTTAACTTCGATGGAGGCAGCGGTAAAGGCTCATTCGGCTTCTTCTCCGGCGACGATGTGAAACAAAGCGCGCAGCTTACTGATCAAGCACGAACGCAAGGCGTGCTTGCGGCCATGAAACCCGGCATGAACGCGCAGCATCGGGCAGAAGGCATGGCGCAGGCGATTCGTGCTATCGCTGACCCACGCATTGGCGAAGCCGCTCTGCAGGAACAAGAAAAAGCCAACAACAACACGACTGTTGCTGGCGCTCCACTCAAACAGTGGAGCGATCCTAATCATGTTGCTGTGACCGTGTGGGATGGCGCCAGCAAACTCAGCAACACGGATATGGAGTCTCTACACCAGAACACGCTGAATATTGCCCTGCCCAGTGACGTAAAGTCCGTTGATTACTTCACGTTTGGCAACAATTCTGACAGCCTCAATGACACCCTTCAGGCCCACCTCAAGCTGTATCGCCCAGATCTGCTCACACCAGATCGGGAAAAATACGCTGACGGGCATCTGATCGTTGTTGTTGGTTTTAGCCCACACAAAAATGCCATATATGGCGGTGAGGATGTTGCACAAGCTGTGGGCTTACGTGATCAACAACGCCTAGAAACCCTCACTGCTGCCCCGAAAGAGGATTTGCGCGCGGGACGCTATGTTGATGCCATGATCGAATCTGTCACCGCAGCGGCAAACCCGGACTACCAACTACCTGTAGATACAGGCAAAAAGGTCACGAATATAGTTGCTACAGTGGCATCCGTTGCGGTCTTTGGTGGCGGGCTGCTATCCATCATTGGTGTATTCATACACACACGAAAAAACCGAACCCGCCAGGCACGTGAAGCTTATAATCACGCGGCCGCAGAATATGGACGCATCGCGAGCAGCCTCGATGCCATTGATATTCGCGCCAACTCCCTCACTTCTAGCTTTTGCCAATGACGAGCTTCGCGCCCAGTGGGAGGACGTAAAGCAACGATTCCTGCAGCTCCACGCCACTATGGATTCCATCAGCCACTTGGCAGACTCTGGAACGAACAAACAGTTCTACAAAAGCCGCGCAACAATAGCTGCGGCACGTGAAGAAGCAACCAAAATTGCACAAGCCGAAGAAAATATCGAACTGCTGTACAACCTGGAACACGGCGACCATGATGCCCGCAGAAAGCAGCTCCGCCGCGTCCGATCCGACGTGTACAAAGCAAAATTAGATGCACCAACACTACCTCTTCGGCAAGAATGTGATGCACTGGTGAACAGGCTGGATGCGCTTCTTGAAAACGTCACTCACCCAAACTTTATGGATGACTTCACACAAGTCCTCAGCGACTATCAGGTGGCCAGCAAAGCAATACGCGAACATGCCATGCCGAACGTTTTGGACAAAGACAACCGAGCAGTACCGCGCCTCGACTCCTACGATTGGAATGTGGGCCTTGGACACACAGACTTCATCCCTTACGGAACTTTGAGCTCTTGGAATAGTAGCGATACTGCCTCTATATCAAGCGATAGTAGTGGTGACAGTTCTGGAAACTACAGTGTTGACACCAGCTACAGCGATTCCAGTTTCTCCGGCGCAGGCGGCTCAAGCGACTGGTAAAGGTGAGCACCGACACGATTCAGGCATCTTCCGTAAGATAGCTAACGTGTCACCTATATCTAAGTCTTTCCTGCGAAGAGCTGCCATGAGTCGACTCGCTGCACCACTATGTGCAGCAGCGTTGACGCTTCTTATCGGCAGCCTTGGTGCCATGACTCACATCACGCCAATTGATACCCCAGCTGCACAAGCAGAATCCGCATCAACCGAGTCCCCCGCTGTGCTGGCAGCACAGGAAACAATGTCAACAACCGATATTGACGGGACGTCGTTAAGCACCTGGCCAGGGGCACAAGGTCCAACGGTGACGGTATGGGACGGTGCCGGCAAGCTCAGCGAATCGGATAAGAAATCGTTGCACCAGAACACTCTCAAGGTTGCCGTTCCTTCTGTTGTGACATCCGTTGACTACCTCACGTTTGCCACCAACGATGAGAACCTAAATGACACAGTGCTGAACCACCTGAAGCAATATCGGCCCGACTTGCTCTCCCCGGACCAGACGAAGTACGCCGATGGGCACCTCATTGTTGCCGTGGGTTTTGACCCCCGCCAAAATGGTGTGTTCGGTGGTGAAGATGTCGTCAAGTCTATCGACCTGCGTAAACAGGAGCGGCTAAAGACCATAGTTGATGCCGCGAAGCCTGGCTTACGCAAGGGCCATTACGCAGACGGCATGGTGGAGTCGGTTGTTGCGGCCGCTGACCCGAACTATAAGGCATCCGGCAACGCCATCAGCCCTGGCCTCGCAGCGGGCCTTGCTGCTGGTGGAGCTGTCACTGTTGCAGGTATTGGCGCGGTCATTGCTGCCAGTGTGACAAGCCGCCGTACCAATCAGGCGCGCGCCAACTTTGACACCGTCTCCCGGGAATACGGCCGCGTGGCCGCCGATCTTGAGGCCATTGATGTTCGCGCGCATTCTCTGACCTCTAGTTTTGCCAACGATGAGCTTCGCAGGCAATGGGAGGATGTGAAGCAACGATTCCTGCAGCTGCACACCACCATGAACTCCATTGACCATCTCACTGTTGATTCGCCCAATAAGGAATTCCGCCGCCACCACGCGGCCCTTGCCACAGCGGTCGAAGAAACAACCAAAATGAGCCAGGCGGAGGAGAACATCAACTTGCTGCATGACCTAGAGAATGGCAATGAAGAGGCTCGCCGTAACCAGCTGCAGCGCCTACGCGAGGACGCATTAAAGGCCAAACTCGACGCACCCGATGATCGTTACGCTGCGGAATACGACAGCATCATGACGCGTATCGACGCCCTGGCGCACAACGCCGCCTCCCCCACCTTCATGGATAAGTTCACCACTATTCTGGGCGACTACCAGATCGTCACTAAGAACATGCAGGAAAACACCATGCCTGAGGTTCTAGATAAAGACGACCGCGTGGCCCCGCGCATTGATTCCCGCGATTGGAACGTGGGCCTAGGGCGCAACGATTTCGTGCCGTACCTCATTCTCAGCAGCTGGCACAGTAACGATGTCGCCGCAGCTCAAAGCTCGTCTTCTAGCAGCGTCAACACAAGCTACAGCAGCACCAGCTTCTCTGGCGCGGGTGGCTCCAGCGGCTGGTGACCGGGCCGCCTCGTTTGGGGGACATTTTTTCATAGAAAAAGGTCTACCGCCAGGTACGGAAACACCCTGTTTTTGTACCTGGCAGTGGACCTATATGACAAGCACGCAAAGTGTGCTTATCTCCAAGCCGTAAAACACCCCATTTTCGTGCTTGAACATAAGCATACTTTGCACCGGGAAGGCATGGCCTATCAAGCTGCCACACAACCCCAGTTCAAAGCGTCATTTTCACCGACCTCAACCACTCCCCTACTACTGCTGCCTATCCCCGCTTTCCCCGGCACCGGTGACCTCGTCGGCGACTTCACCGGGGACTTCACTGTTGCCTTGAACATCGCCGACACCGGGAAGGTTCACCAGGTCGCCGGTCACGCCGGTGAGGTCGGGCAGGTCATCCCGTTTGATGTCGATGCTCCAGGCAATGGGAATGTCGTTGTGTATCTTCTCGGGTTCTTTCAGGTAGTCGGAGGGGTCGTCGGAGAACTCAAGGGTGCGGCCGTCGGTCAGCGCAAACTTGATGTTGCCCAGGAAGCGCTTGAGGCTCATGGGTTCGCGGTAGGTGAGGAAGAGCTTGAGAAAGTCCTCGTGGTGGAGTGCCTGGCGGGCTTCCCAGGTTTCCTCCGCGTCCACATATGCGGGGAGGATGTGCAGGTCGGAGGGCGATTCGGCGAGCTGCCATTCGAGGGAGAGGTATTTGTCGTGCCCGATGCGACCGTTTTCGATGCGGGGTTGGCGGGCGGCGAGCGGCGTCGCTAAGCCAATGGAGTCGAGGACCCGCACCTCCAAGGGCGCGTTCATGGCGGTCATGCCAAGGTTCAGGAAGGTGACGGTGGGTGGAATGTAGTTGAGTTCGGCGTATTCGCGTTGCACTTCCGGCGGGAATTGGCCGATCTCGCGGGGCACGCGCGGCACGAGGATCCAGTCGAATGTTTCGGGGTTTTTCGAGGCGAGAATCGGCAGCACGGCACCGGTGGGCACCTTCTTCAGGTCCACCATCACATCCTGGTAGCCGTTCATGCGGTTGATGCTGAGGAAGTCTTCGGCGTACAGCGGCGGGTCTTGGTAGCTGGTGCGGCTGAAGGAGATCCAGAATTCTCGCTCGTCGACAATGCCAATATCTTTGATAGCGGAATCCTGGTCGGGCATGCTCCAGTTGTGCCCACCAAGCACGGTGGTGATGCCCCACCACAGGAGTCCGCAGGCTGTCGCGCCGGTGGCGAGTGTGTGCCAGTTGGGTTTAGTGCCCCATTCCCACAGCGGCACCACGGAAATCGGCAGGAGCAGCGTAAATAGCGGCAGGAGCAGCATGCGGCCGTGCATGAAGTCCCCGCCAACGCGCACCACGTACACGCTGTGCAGCAGCCCACACACCCACATGAGAATGCAGATCGCCAGCGGTGTCCGCAACCTCATACGTCGCGACAGCGCGGACGCCTCCACCGCTTCAGATGCCCCCTTTTCAGTCGCCTCTGTCTCAGCTTCTTCCGTGCGAACAGTCACGCGACCAGTCAGCAGCACACGCAGCGCCAACCCCGCTGACACCGCAGCCAGCAGCAAACCAACCCAGAGGGTGTAGGGGCTAAACAAATCGGTAACGTAGTCCCAGCCGGAACCCCAAGCGGCATCGGACGCGGACTTTGCCACCGCAGTCTGCGGCACAAGCAGCCCGTAGTAGCCCATGCGGAAAATCTGGTAGGCCAGCGGCAGGGGCACTGCGGCGGCAAAAACCCAGCCGCGTTTTTTCCAGTTATCGGCCGCGATCAACACAACCAGGCCCACAAGCCCGCCGTAGAGAGCAAGTTCGGGGCGCACCAGCCACGATAAGCCAGCCCAGAAGGCCAACCAATAGGTGGATCGACCTGCTTTGGCCGTGCCCCTCATGCCAACCCAGCGGATCAGCAGCGCCCACAGCACCGCGATCCACAGCAGGCACAGTCCCCATTCCAACCCGGAGGTGGCAAAATCCCTGGCAGGGGGCAGGGAAATGTAGATAAGCCCGCCGACTGGCAGGAATAGCAGTCCTGGGGTGCGGTACAACCGCGAGGTCGCGAACGCAGCTATGGCAAGCGCGGCCGTCGTAAAGCTGAGAGCAAGCCACAGGGCGATGGTTTCCAGGCGCGCGGGAGTGAGCAGCGCCCCCAGGTAAATGAGGTACTGCCACAGCACCGAAGTGTTGGCCTCCACCCGCTCACCGGCGTTGAAAACAGGGCCGTTACCTGCAAGAAGATTGCGCACGGTGCGGAGGACAATGAGGCCATCGTCGCTCATCCACCGCCGCTGCCAGGCACCCCAAGCCCCGAGCACGGCAACAATGACTGCGGACAGCACGGCAGTGCTCAGCGTCACTCGGGTTTTTGGCGATGGTTGCGTCATGAAACTCAATGTTAGCGATCCTGTATCTGTGCTTTTCGACGCCCCTCCCTCCCGGACCGTAACCGGACCGTGGCACAAGGGGCGAGCGACTGGCGTTCAGGATAAGAATACGGCTATTCAGTGGTTTTCCTCAGATCATCCTCAGATAAACCCCAGCGATTTGAGCAGCATCACAATCGACCTACTACAGAATGTCCACTAACTTGTTGTCGAACATATTCAGGGCCGACGCAATAGCCATATGCATATCCAAATACTGGTACGTCCCCAAACGGCCACCGAAAAATACCTTATGATCTGCGGTTTCCTTATCGGCACGCTCGCGGTATTTCAGCAGCATCTCGCGGTCATCGGGAGTGTTGATCGGGTAGTACGGCTCGTCATCCCCCTCGGCGAAACGGCTGTATTCCTTCATGATCACCGTCTTGTCTTTCGGGTACACGTCCGCGCGCTCGGGATGAAAATGCCGGAACTCATGAATGCGGGTGTAGGGGAATTCCGCATCGTTGTAGTTCATCACCGAGGTGCCCTGGAAATCGGGAATATCCAGCACCTCAGTCTCAAAATCAAGGGTGCGCCAACCGAGCGTACCTTCCTCATAGTTGAAGTAGCGGTCCAGCGGCCCGGTGTACACCACAGGCGCATCTGGATTGTCCGCGCGAATTTGGTCGCGCACCTCAAACCAGTCGGTATTCAGGCGAACCTCAATGAGTTCGTGATCCGCCATGTTGTTCAGCCAGGCTGCGTACCCATCAACCGGCAGCCCCTCATAGGTGTCGTTGAAGTAGCGGTTATCAAAGGTGTAGCGCACCGGCAGGCGGGTGATGTTTCCTGCAGGCAGTTCCTTCGGATCGGTTTGCCACTGCTTTGCGGTGTAATCCCTGATAAACGCCTCGTAGAGGGCCTGCCGATCAGCGAAATCGCCTTCTCTTCCAGGTTTGTCGCATCCTCGGAGTTAATTTCCGCCGCCTGTTCCTGGATCAGTTTCTTCGCATCCTCCGGGGAATAGTACTTGCCAAAGAACTGGTTAATCAGGCCCAGCCCCATGGGGAATTGGTAGGCGGTGCCGTTGTGCATGGCAAACACGCGATGCTGGTAGCCCGTGAAGTCCGTGAACTGATTGACGTAATCCCACACGCGTTTGTTGGATGTGTGGAAAAGATGCGCGCCATATTTGTGCACCTCAATGCCCGTCTCCGGCTCGGCCTCGGAATATGCGTTGCCGCCGAGGTGGGGGCGTCGCTCCACAATGAGCACGTTCTTTCCCAACTGGCTTGCCGCGCGTTCTGCCACTGTTAGCCCGAACAGCCCAGAACCCACAACAATGAGGTCGTAGGTGCCTGTCTTCGCGTCCTTTTTGTTCCATGTAGTTGACACTACCAAGCGTGGCGGGGTGCCTTGGGTCGCGCGGGTGGCGCGTGGCTGCTGTTAAAAAAATTAACTACATAAACGATGCAGTGATTTGCGTCTCTTTCAGGGGCTGAAAATTACATTTCTGAGACTCGTCATACCAAAGCCGCAGCCAGTACCGATGCTCATACCTTCCCTGCGCAGCCGCCAACATTGCCCCGCAGCCCCACCCCCGATGTGGCGCGCCATCGCTATTCACATTTGTCACACTGCTATCATCTGTCTCAGAAATGAACTATGGTAAACATCTGTTTACTTCAGTTTCTTAAGATTCACGTTTCAGGGAGAACTATCGTGTTACAACGTCGCAGGCTGAACGCCGCGTCTCGTAGGCCAACAATGGCCATTGTGTTCACAGCTGTGCTGTTGGCCTCTGCCATCATTGGCGTGCAAGGCGGCCACATCCTCAACACCCAGGAAGAGGGCACCGGCCCCATCACTGCGTCGCTGAATACGGAAACACTCAAGGAAGGCAACAACGTTGTTGTCGACGATGCTGCCATCGCCACCCAAGGCCAGGCCGGCGGCCCCCGCACGGTGAAGGAATTCAGCCGTGACGAGGAATTCTCCATGTTCGCCCTGTCCTGGGAAGGCAAAAAGGACGTCGCCGCTTTCGTCCGCGCCCAGAAAGACGACGGCTCCTGGAGCGATTGGTACGACGCCGAACCCATTGACGCCACCGATCACCAGCCTCGCAGCGGCACCGAACTCGTGTTTGTGGAACCCACCAAGAAAATTCAGGTCTCCACCTCTGGCGTCGATTTGCTTGGCGACGCCCCGGCTCCCGAAGTCGATCCCGCCAGCATCAAGGCTGTATTCATTGACGGCAAAGCTGACGAAGGCAAAATCGCCCTCGCCGCCGACTCCACCGACGCAACCGGGATGCCTCGCGTGATTTCCCGCAGCGAATGGGGAGCTGACGAATCGATCCGCTGCGCCGAACCGGACTACGACGACGAAACCAATGCCATCACCATTCACCACACAGCAGGCTCCAACAACTACACGGAAGCCGAGCTGCTGGCATCGTTCGCGGCATCTACCAGTACCATGCGCAAACACTGGGTTGGTGCGACGTGGGATACCACTCCCTGGTGGACAAATACGGCAACATCTATGAAGGCCACTCTGGCGGCTTGAACAAGCCAGTTCAGGGCGTCCACGCGGGCGGTTTCAACTCCAACACCTGGGCCATTTCCTTCCTGGGCAACTACGACGAAGCCCCGGCAACGCAGGCCATGATCGATGCCGCTGGCAACCTCGCTGGTTGGCGCGCCAAGGTTGGCGATTTCGACCCGAAGGGTTCGGATGTCCACTACTCCGAAGGGCACCCCCTACACCCGTTTCGCCTACGGTCAGGAAGTCACGCTGCCGAACATTTTCGCTCACCGCGACGTTGGCGACACCGCCTGCCCCGGCCAGAACGTGTACGACCGTATGGACGAGATTCGCAACATCGCTAGCAACAAGTACCACTCGATCAACAGCACGGGCGGCTCGCAACCCAGCAACCACAACGCCTCCAACAACAACGGCAAGTCTAATGACGGTGCCGGAAAATCCCAGTCCAACGCCCTGCAGTCCTTGGTGAACTCCTCCTCGCAGGGTGGGCAAACCGCAAATCTAGGCAGCTTGGCAGCATTCGCTGTGTCGGCGTTCCTGGCTAAGGGCGGAAACTCGCAGCTGAGCAGCAATGGAAACTCCCAGGTGCTGGGTGGAATCAAGCTAGGTGACATCCCCAGCATCCTGAACGGCATGACCAAGCTCACCGGCGGCAACGCAACATTGGACAAGATCCTGAAGCTCGCATCCACGCTGGCCCCCATCCTGGGCAACTCCCGAGGACCCGCACAGCAGGTACGTCCCATCAGCGAAAAGAACAGCGACGTGACCGTTGCCCCCTACGACAACGGCGTGATCGTCTCCTCCCCCGAGGCCGGAACTCACGCACTGTGGGGCGCCATCGGCGATGCCTGGGCTGAACAGGGCTTCGACGCAGGCCCGCTTGGTTTGCCCCTCAATGAGGAATACCAAGAAGGCGGCCTCGCCCGCGTGGACTTCCAGGGTGGTTACATCACCCACAATGCGGAAACTCAGGAAACTCAGATCCACGCCAACGAGGCAGAAAACTCAGCTCCGGTGGTGCACACCGAAGAGTAACAGTCTTACTTAGAGACCTGTGGGGCCTTTCACTCCCTGGAAAGGCCCCACATTCTGTGCGTCTAAAACCAGTACTCCAGCACATCAGCCACGCCACAGTCGTTGTTGGTGGCGGTGACGTAGTCGGCCACGGCTTTAACCTCTGGCCTGGCGTTTCCCATGGCCACTCCAATGCCTGCCCAGCTGAGCATTTCGCTATCGTTGGGCATATCGCCAAAACACAGGACGTCCTCGCGCTGAACCTCCAGTTGTTCGGCCACCCGAGCCACTCCCTCGGCTTTATTCACGCCTGGGGGGCCGACTTCGAGGAGACCTTCATCAATGGAGAAGGTGATGTGCGCGCGTTCCTCTGGAATGTGGGGCCGCACAATGTCGTACATCTCTCGGCTGCTCAATGTGTGGTTGCGTAGCAGCAGTTTCACGGCTGGTTGGCTGAGCACCACGTCCTCCCCCTGCACGGCGTGCTCAATGGACGACCACGCATGCACGAACTCATCAGAGACCACAAAACTGTCGGGTCGCTCCACCGCAGTGCCCACCTCGCCCAGCGCCGCCCGAGCAACCATGACCACAAAGTGCTGAGTCTGGGAGTCGATGGTGCGGATATCCACAATACGGCTGGTGGACGAGTCGAACAGCACCGCCCCGTTTCCGCAGAGGCACAGGGGGCGGACAGTGAGTTGTTCCACGACGGGCAGAACCCAGCGAGCAGGGCGGCCGGTTGCGAGCACCAGCTGCACCCCGGCGGCGTCGAGACGCGTGACGGCGCGCCGGAGGCGGAGGGGGACGCGCTCGGCATCGTCAAGAAAAGTCCCATCCAGGTCTGTGGCCACAAGCCGTGGTGGTGCGGTGCGCAGCCCCGTCAACGTCATTTCTTTTTCGCCTGCCTACGGGCTTTTTCTTCCTGCTCGATTTCTTGCGCGCGTTCTAGTGTGGGGGCGGTGCCACCGAGGCGGGCAGGCATCCAATACTGGCCTTTTTCGATAGGTCCAAAGTCGCGTTCGTAGATGCTTTGCGCGCGTGTCAGCAGCTCAGCCATGGCATCGCGCAGACGCTCGGTGGCCTCATCCGGTTCGCCAGCAGGATCAACCGGGGTGCCCACGACAATGACGATGGGCGTGTTGGAGCGCCCGAGATTGCGGGGGTGGTCTTTGGTCCAGACGCGTTGAGATCCCCCAAATCGCCATGGGGATCAACGGCACGCCAGCGCTATCAGCAATACGAACCGCGCCGTTTTTAAATTCCTTGAGTTCAAAAACTGCGGGAAATGGTGGCCTCTGGAAAAATACCCACAAGCTGGCCTTGGTCCAACCGCCGCACGGCCTCATCGAATGCGCCACGCCCGGCTGATCGATCCACCGGAATGTGCTTCATGGCGCGCATCATGGCGCCTACCACCGGGACGTCGAAAATCTCTTTCTTCGACATGAATCGCACCAGGCGGTGGCCGCGCAGTTCAGCGGCGATTCCGGCGAAAATGAAATCATAGTAACCGGTGTGGTTGCAGGCGATCAGAGCGCCGCCTGTCTGGGGAAAATTTTCCGCGCCTTCCACCACAATGCGCATGCCCTGCGCCCGCATGACTCCTTTGAGGATTCGCACCACATTCCGGTAGAAGAACTCTGTGCCCTCAGTGGGGTGTTTCGGGAGGGCGCTGAGTGCCTGCGCTTCGCGTGGGTCAATCCGAAAAATCCCCTGGCGGTGATAGTGCTGGTCGGGATGATCAGGCATTGTTCACCGGTTCAAGAATCTCGCGGCCAACAAAGGGTTGCAGTGCCTGTGGCACCCGCACGGAGCCGTCGGCCTGTTGGTGGTTTTCCAGGATGGCCACAAGCCAGCGAGTGGTAGCCAGGGTGCCGTTCAGGGTGGCGCACACCTGCGGGCGGCCATTCTCATCGCGGTAGCGCACCTGCAAGCGGCGCGCCTGATAGGTGGTGCAATTAGAGGTGGAGGTGAGCTCACGGTAGGTGTTTTGGGTGGGTACCCACGCCTCAGTATCAAATTTGCGTGCGGCAGAGGAACCCAGGTCGCCGCCCGCGACGTCGATAACCCGGTAGGGCACCTCAATGGCCGCGAGCATATCGTGTTCCATGTCCAGGAGTTTCTGATGCTCGGCGGCGGCATCCTCGGGTTTGCACCAGCTGAACATTTCTACCTTGTCGAACTGGTGGACGCGGATGATGCCGCGGGTGTCTTTGCCGTAGGAACCGGCCTCCCTGCGGAAGCAGGAGGACCACCCGGCGTAGCGTTTCGGACCTGCCGACAGGTCGATGATCTCCCCTTGGTGGTAGCCTGCGAGCGCGACCTCGGAGGTGCCTACCAGGTATAAATCGTCGGCTGGCAGGTAATACACTTCGTCGGCATGGGCGCCCAGGAAGCCCGTTCCCTGCATCACCTCGGGGCGCACCAGCACCGGGGTGGTGGTGAGCTGGAATCCGGCAGCCATGGCCTTTCTGCGCCGCGAGCGTCAACATGGCAAGCTGCAGCATGGCACCGTGGCCGGTGAGGAAGTAAAACCTCGACCCGCTGACTTTGGTGCCTCGTTCCATGTCGATCAACCCCTAGGCTTTCGCCCAGTTCAAGGTGGTCTTTCGGCTCGAAGTCAAACATAGTGGGCTCGCCCACGTGTTCTAGCACGATAAAGTCATCTTCGCCGCCGGCGGGCGCGCCGTCCACAACGTTGCTGATCAGTAGTTGGAGTCGTCCAACCTCCGCCTCGGCGGCTTTCTGCGCGGCATCGGCTTCTTTGACCTTGGCTTTAAGCTGGTTGGACCCTTCTAATAGTGCTGGCCGGTCTTCGGGGGCGGCCTGGCCTATTTTCTTCCCAAAAGCTTTCTGCTCTGCCCGAAGCGCGTCGGCGGCAGCAATGGACTCACGTCGGGCTTCGTCGGCGGCAATCAGCTGGTCCACCAGCTCGGGATCTTCGCCGCGGGTTGTCTGAGACGCGCGTACAACGTCCGGGTTTTCGCGGAGAAACTTCAGATCAATCATGTCCACTAGCCTACAATGCGCACCCAAGTCGCCGTGCCGTGTTTACCTGGTCGTGACATGCGGTAGCTGAGTACACAACCGATGCCGCAACAAGCACCTCAATAGGTGCAGCAATAAGGGGGTACATCATACACTAAACCTCGCCTGGTTATGACCAGTAGCGTTATGATATAAACATGGTCACTTCAGCGAATTTCCCTGCGCCTGACCCTGTACCGACAATAACCCCAACCACAACGCCCACCGCCGTGGCGTCCACTACTGCGGCGGCCGAAACGCAGCTCACGTCTCGCCTGCTCAAAGACGGACCGAAACCGAAAACACGCTCAACTTCGGGAAATCCTGGAAGAAATCTGCGCAACAGAGCTTTCCCCTGGAGACATGCTCCCAGGTGAACGCGTATTAGAGGAAACCTATGGCGTTAGCCGCATCACTGTGCGCCGTGCGATTGGAGATTTAGTCGCGTCAGGAAAGCTGAAGCGCGCCCGTGGCAAGGGAACATTCGTGGCACCCAACCCCCTGGTGTCCCGTCTGCATTTGGCCTCATTTTCGTCTGAAATGTCAGCTCAACACCTGCAGGCATCCAGCAAGATTCTGCAGGCGGCCCGCGCTATGGCCCCGGAGGAAATTTCGGCATTCTTTAACGCTGAACCGGGTGTGATGCACACGCATCTACGCCGCCTGCGGCTGGGTGATAACCGCCCCTACGCTATCGACGACGGCTGGTACAACGGCAGCTACGCGCCTGACCTGCTGGAAAACGACGTATACAACTCGGTGTATTCCATCCTTGACAAGCATTACAAAGTGCCTGTCACCGATGCCGACCAAACCGCCACCGCCATATGCGCCGACGAGGAAACATCCGTGCTTCTCGACGTCCCGACTGGCGCACCGCTCCTGCGCATCGTTCGGCAGTCCTTTTCTGAAGGCCGTCCTGTGGAATGGTGCTCCTCACTCTACCGAACTGACCGCTACGCCCTGAAAACCCACGTGTCAAAGGCTCAGCCTCGCCCATAACAGCCCCACCAAAAGCGCACATAAGCTAAGATGCGATTCTTCATCGTTCAGGGCATGATAGTAGCTGATGAATAAGCAAAAATCTTGGCGATCTGCCAATATCGTGCGCGCCATACTCATTGTGGCCTTGTCAGCGGCCTGCGCGGTCGGTGCCTACGAGTTTGTCAGGTCGCAAGCCAATTCGGGCGGCGGAGGAAACGGATCCTCCTCCAGTTCTGCAAACTCCCCAAACTCCGACGTTCCACCGTTCACCACTGCAAACGTCGGTGATTGCCTCACGTGGGACATTGGCGACGATGGAAACGTGTCCCACTTCAGTCAAACCGACTGCGCCACGGACCACCGCTTTGAAATCTCCGCACGCGAAAACCTGGCCACCTACCCCTCCTCGGAATTTGGCCCCAAGGCGGAAGCACCCGACCTGGAGCGCCAGGCCCAGCTGCGTGAAGAACTGTGCACAGCCCCCACTGTCGAATACCTGCAAGGGCGCTACGATCCCTCCGGCCGGTACACGATCGCGCCGATTCTGCCCCCTCCGGCCTCGTGGGCTGCCGGCGACCGCACCATGCTCTGCGGCGTTCAGGTGACCAATGATAAAGGCCAGGCAGCACTGATCAGCGGAAAGGCCACGGACCAAGACCAGGCACGTATCGCCCAGGCAGGGCAGTGTGTTGCCGTGGACGCTGACAACCGCACGCACATCGTCCCCTGCGAAGAAGACCACTCCTATGAGGTGACCTCTGTGGTCGATTTGCAGAACGTGTTCCCCCAAGGCACCCCCAGCACTGAGGACCAGGACCAGCACCTGAAGACCGTGTGCACCAACGCCGCATTGGAGTACATCGGTGGCGACGATGCTCTCTACAACTCCACGTTGTCGCCCTTCTGGACTACCGTCACCACAAACTCTTGGATCGGTGGAACCCACACGGTCAACTGCGCCCTGTTCAAGGCCAACCGCGATGGCAAGTTCTCCGCCCTGAAGGGCAGTGCAAAGGTCAATTCACCATCGATGGGGCACCGCCGCCACCACAGCCAAGCCGCAATCCGCTGCGCACACCTGCGGCCAACCCGCGGTAGCAACAAAGACTATGTTGGGTTCTCATGATCGAAGTCAGCGACGAGCGTTTCGAAGAACTCGTGGAGCAGGGGCTTGACCGCATCCCCGACGAGTTCCTGCGGCATCTCACCAATGTGGTGATTCTCATTGGTGAGTACAACGAGCGATCACCCCACATCCTGGGGTTGTATGAAGGGGTTGCGCTCACCCGCAAAACCGCCAACCATACGGGCCATCTTCCGGACACCATCACGATCTACAAGAACGCGCTGGAGGACCACTGCAACTCGGAAGAGGAACTTGTTCACCAGGTGGCGGTGACGGTGATTCACGAGGTCGGCCACCATTTCGGGCTTGACGACGCCGACCTTCATCGCCTCGGCTGGGGATAACGCGACGACGGCAGCTCAACGCCTAGTGCACGTCGTGCCCAGCCCAGTACCGCACCGCCCACTGCCCAAATGGCTTGCCACTAGGTTCCAAAACCACAAACTGGCAGTTAGCAATGTAGGCATCAAGCGCCACCTGCGGGTCCACACTTGCAGCATGCGCCGCCACCGTGCGGATCGCCCCGCCGTGACTGACCACCAGTAGGTCAGTGTCCCGCCCCTCGTGGTCGGCGATGAGGGCATCAAGAACCGGCACATACCGGTCAAGGAGCTGCAGATACGTCTCCCCACCCTCAGCCTGGGCAGAGGCATCCGAGCGCAGCCACGCCGCCAGATTCTCCATATACGCCTCGTAGGCGGCATGGTCGTCCCTCCCCTCCAACTCCCCCAAATCAATTTCGTGGATGCCCTCAGTCACAGCAATGGGAACATCACCCGGTTGCAACCCCAGAATCCCCTCGTACGCCCCCACCACACGTTCCGCTGTCTGCTGCGTGCGCACGGCAACGGAACAGTACGCCTCACTGATGCGCGGCCCACATATCTCGGCCAGCTCCGCGCCAGCGCTCAGGGCTTGCTGCTGCCCTTTTTCTGTCAGGTCCGCGCCGGGCGGGCGGGTATCGATGACGCGTCGCAGGTTGCTGTGGGTCTGGCCGTGCCTCATCAGCACGAGTCGTAGTGTCATTCGGGGTTTCTCCTTTCGGGGATGTCACCACGCCGCATACGCTCCACCCAGGCATGGGCCTCGGCGATACGGGCGACAGTATTGTTCCTAACCTGTTCCCCCTCGCGCCGGGCCGCAGGCCAGGATCCGAGGTAGGTGAGGTCGTCGCACCGCAGGTAGAGGGCGCTGATAGCCTCGGCCACCGGGGCGTCGTCAATGTGCCCGTTGAGGTCCACGTGAAAGCGGTAGGTGCCAATGTTTGTGCGAGTGGGACGAGATTCAATGCGGGAAAGGTCCACCCCGCGCAACGCAAATTCGGTGAGTGCCCCCACTAACGTCCCTGGTCTTTGGGGAAGATTGAACACCACGGAGGTACGGTCATCGCCAGTGCGGGGGCAGGGCACCCCGGATCGCCCCACCAGGACGAATCGCGTGTGGGCACCGCGAACGTCGGCAATATCGCGCGCCACGACCTCCAGGTTGAACAGGTCAGCGGCGCGTTCGGGTGCGGCGGCGGCGTCGACACGCCCCTCAGCGACGGCTTGCGCGGCAGCAGCGTTGGAGGATGCGGGGATGAAGTCGACCTCGGGCAGGTTGTCTGCAACCCAGTCGGCCACCTGCTGACGGGCGACCGGGTGTGTGGAGAAGGTGCGAATAGTCGCTGAATCAAATCCGGGGCGCATCATGATGGCGAATGTGATGTCGATGTCCGTTTCGCCGTAGATCTGCACCCCAGGTGCAGCGGCCAGCGCATCAAAGGTGGGGGTGACGGGGCCATCCACGGAGTTTTCAATGGCCACACACGCATAATCTGCATCGCCGCTGCGCACAGCGTCGAGTGCCATCGCTGGACTGTCCACCGGCAGCGGCTGCACCGTCACATCGGGCAGGGTCTGTTCGTGGAATTTCCAGAGTGCGGCTTCGGTGAAGGTGCCTGCGGGGCCAAGATAGGCGACGGTCACTGTCATGCTGCTATCTTAGTCGCTGCTAGGGTCAAATCATGCTTGAGCTTCCGCTTCCCCAGCTGGCCCGTCTGCTGCACTCAGGTGAGGTGCACCCCCGTGACCTGGTGGCGGAGATCGATTCCGCGCTGTCCGGCCTCACCCCCGCCGAGCACGGATTTGCGCACGTTGACCTGGATTTTGCGCTGGCGCAGGTGGAACAGCTGGATACCATTCCCCGCGACAAGCGGCGAAAACTCTGGGGCATTCCCATTCCCGTGAAAGATTTAAGCCCTGTTGTGGGCATGCCGGTCTCGTATGGGTCGGTGTCCCGGCGCGAGATCCCGGATGCGACTGACCCGTTTCCCGAGGTGCTGCTGAATCAGGGGGCGCTGATTCCGGGTAAGACTCAGACGCCTGAGCTGGGCATGAGCGCCTACACGGAACCTGTGGGCATGCCCGCTGTGGACAATCCGCGTCTGCCTGGTCACACGCCGGGTGGGTCATCGGGTGGCGCGGCCGCGGCGGTGGCTCGGGGTGTGGTGCGGGTGGCGCACGCGTCGGATGGGGGTGGGTCGATTCGCATTCCCGCCGCCTCGACGGGCCTAGTGGGGTTTAAAGCCTCCGCATTTGTCGCACGGGGCGAAGCTGACTGTGCAGGGTTTTCTGGTGCCCACGCTTGCCGATGCCGCGTTCCTGCACAACATCACTCCCTGTCATCGTGCCCTGCGCGTGGGGGTGTTGGTGGAACCACTGCACGGAGATGGTGGCCCGGAATCTGTGGCCCCGCATGTGGTGGCAGCGGTCCGTATGGCGGCGGATAAGCTGTCCGACCTGGGTCATTCGGTGGTGGAGGTCCGCCCCGCCTACGGTCCCGAGCTGTTTTCTGCGTTTCAGGATGTGCTGTGCGGCATGGCCCGGCGTATCGACGGCCCCGCCAGCCCCCTCGTTGATTGGCTCCGCTCGCGGGGCATGTTGTTGTCGGCGGTGCAGCGTGCTGATGCTGTGCGGCGTTTTCATAAAGTTGGCCCAGTGGTGCGGGCGGCCTGGGATATCGATGTGCTGCTCACCCCCACTCTTGCGTTCGATCCTCCCGCCCAGGGGTTTTTCTCCGCGCTGCCCCCGGCCGAAGATTTTGAGGCCCAAACACGCTGGACACCGTGGGCAACCCTGTTCAACATGACCGGTGGCGCGGCGCTCAGCATTCCTTTTGGCACCGCCAATCCGCACACCGGCTGGCAACCGAGCGTGCACCTTGGGGGCATTCGTTGCACTCCCGCCGACCTGTTCGGTCTGGCAGAGGACCTGGAACAATGACGGATCACCCCGCCGCTCCCTCTCCGCCGCGCGCCCGCATCTACCGCGAACTTCTGGTGGTGCTGCTGATTACTTTTGGCATGTCTGGTGTGCGGTCCCTGCTGCGACTTATCGACGCCGCGCTCTCCTCCACCCCGCTGAACCAGCAGACCGCAACCCTCAACGCTTCCCAAGCTGACTCACCATGGCTGGACCTAGCCCTGCAGCTGTGTTCCGCTGCTGTCTTGTGTGGGTGGGGGTTGCTGGTGCTGTACCTGCTCAACCCGGACAAGGTCGCACTGCCGAAACCACGCCTGGGCAACCTTGGTTCTGGGGCTGGCCTGGCAGCACTCATCGGCCTGCCTGGGCTGCTGTTTTACCTGGGCGCGCTCCAGCTTGGTTTCACAAAAAACGTTGTTCCCTCCACCCTTGACGCTTGGTGGGAGGCCCCCGTCCTGCTCGTTTGGTCCTTTGCCAACGCCTTCGCGGAGGAGACCGTGGTGGTGCTATGGCTACTCACGCGGTTGAAGCAGCTCAACCTCGTGCCTTGGAAGGCGGTGGCTCTGTCGTCCCTCCTGCGGGGAAGCTATCACCTGTACCAGGGCTTCAGCGCAGGAGTGGGCAACATCATCATGGGGGTGGTGTTTGCCTGGTTTTACCAGCGCACTAACAAAATATGGCCGCTGGTCATCGCGCATTTCCTCATTGATGCGGTGGCGTTCGTCGGCTATGCCGCCTTCGGCGAGTCTCTCATGGGATTTCTGAGACAGGAGTGAAAGCCGACTATTCTTAGTTCCATGAATTCGCGTGGAGACGACTACCTCTCAGACAGCCACGGCAATCCCTATCCTTGACCGCTTTGGCCGTCCGGTGCGGCGTCGCTCTGCGCAATCCTCCGGAAACCAGCGCGGAGCCCAACGCCCGGCACGCCCAAGCCGCAACAGTGCACCCCCGCCTTCTGTGGAACCCACCAGGCAGCTGGACCGCCCGACGCAGTACATTCCGCCGCAGCAAAGCGCACCCAGCAGGTTCCCGGCCAGGTCGGTCAGGTGAACTACCAACCACCGGTGCAGTACGCGGGCCAGCCACCACAGGTTCCACCCCAGCAGCCCCCTCGGCCGCCGAAGCAGCGCAGACCGCGTCGTAGGTTCCGCCCGGGATGTGGGTGTTTCAGCCTCGTGCTCATCACGGTGTTGACGCTGGTTGTGGTGGGCACCTTGTGGGCGGATTCCAAGCTGAATCGTATCGACGCCCTGCCGGACACCAAGGCCGCCAACACTGCGGGCACCAACTGGCTGCTGGTCGGCTCGGATTCCCGCCAGGGCCTGACGGAGGATCAGATTAATACCCTGGGCACGGGCGGCGATATTGGCGCTGGCCGCACCGACACGATCATGCTGTTGCACATCCCCAACAGCGGTAAGGCCACGTTGCTGTCTATTCCCCGCGATTCCTATGTGAGCATCCCAGGCCACGGACAGGACAAGATCAATTCCGCTTTTTCCATCGGTGGCCCGAAGTTGCTGGCAGAAACGGTGCAGGATGCTACCGGTTTGAGGATTGACCACTACGCCGAGATCGGATTCGGCGGGTTTTCCAACATGGTGGACGCCGTGGGTGGCGTAAATATGTGTGTCAAAGAACCCATCAATGATCCCACTGGCCAACATTGACTTGCAGGAAGGCTGCCAGGACATGAGCGGCCCCACCGCCTTGGGCTATGTGCGCACCCGCGCCACCGCCATGGGCGATCTGGATCGTGTGGAACGTCAACGCCAGTTCTTCTCCACGCTGATGGACAAGGCCAGTAGCCCCAGCACCTTGGCCAACCCCTTCCGCCTGGTTCCCCTCATCAACAGCACCACGGGATCCTTTACCGTGAATAAAAGTGATCACGTGTGGCACCTCGCGCGGGTCGCGTGGGCGATGCGCAGCGGCGTGAACACCGAAACCGTCCCCGTTGGTGGCTTCGGCGACTACGATGTCGGCAGCGTGGTGCTGTGGGACGAGCCTGCCGCAGAGCAGCTGTTTGCCTCCCTGCGGTAGGCCCCTCCCGAACCCCACCCCTGGGGCGCCTCACGCAGGGTACGTAGGCTTAGACCATGAAAGGCTATATCCGCTGGTTCGCTACCCTTGTGACCTTCTTCATCGCCTGGATCGCATTCAGCACTATCGTGCCGCTTCTGCTGATCCTGCCCTTACAGGCAAACATCGGCCCGATTGAGTTACTGCTGTTCACAGCGGTAGGGCTGATTCCCGCCTTCTTTGCGTCCAGGAGAATGTACCGCCACCCACGATGGGAACAGCAGCGCTAGCGGATGGTCACCTGGCGAGATTTGATGTTGTCCAGGTTGCGGCGCTCATCGGAGGTGAGTTCCGCATCGTTGCCCATCTCAGCAACAATCTTCTTCTCCAGGGCCTCCAGCGCGGCCTTGTATTCCTCTGGGGCGACTGTGGGGTCGAGATCAAACACAGGCACGACAATGCCATGCGTGCGGAAAACACCAGCGAACTTGGTGTCTTCGCCCAGGTTCAGCTCCCCGGCCGCGCCGATGCGGGCAAGGGCACGCAGCAAAGGTTCTTCGTCGTCGCTGCGCACCCACCGGATATGTGCTTTATCCCCGGCATCAATCCACCAGACAGCACCCTCAACATCAGCGGCGACGGGATAGGACGGCATGATGGAGTTATTGGCGGCCTGGAGAGAACGCTCGGTGTTCTCATCCACCACCGCGCCTTCCGGCAGCCACCAGCTGAAATCCTGGTGTGCAACGGGCTTGATGGTGGTCGCGGCGTCGATAAGCGACGACAGTTCCGGCTGGTTGCCGTCAGCAGCAGTGGAGGCAAGGCTCTCACCGGCAGAGGCATTTTTCAGCCAGTTCAACGCGTAAGCGAGGTCACGTCCGGGGTTTTGCGAACGACTCTGGACCTGCAGCGCAACGTAGCGGTCGCCCCCGAGGTTATCTTCACGCACCAGCGCAGCGACCGCGCCGGGTAGCACGGTGCAGAGGTTGACAGGCTGATCGAAACCAGTGACTGTCAGCTGTGCGACGGCAGATGGAACAAATTCCTGCAGTGCAACGAGTTCCGCTTCGGCCGCAAGCCCAGCGTAAGGGCGCGGGTCGCGTTCGTTAGCTGCGCGTTCGGCGGCGCGCGCGGCCAGCTTTCGCCTGGCGGCGACTCATCCCCTCCGGCAGTTCTTCCCTGTTTTTCTTCTTTTTAGCCATGGTGTAAAAGATACCGGACTCTACTCGCGCCCCAGCACCTGCCGCGCCAAGGACGGCCGGTTCGTGGCCATGTAGCGCACGCCATGCCTGCGGGCCCAGCGCATGTCGTCGGGTTCGTCAACGGTCCACATGTAGCTCGCTGGAAGCAGTCTTGGATTGTTCTTCGCCTCGGTTATCGACGCCCCGACGTCCCCAGGCATCCCCCACCGCTTAAACGGCTTGCCACGTGGGCTTTGTAGGAAAATCCGATCCACATTCGGGGCGATGGACCGCATGCGTTGCATGGCCAAGGGTGAGAAGGAAATGACGTGTACCGTCGGCCGGTTCAACATGCCGAAGTACCGCAGCCGCAGCACCAGTTGCTCCTCCACGATGCGCCCGAACCGTGAAAAATGTTTTGCCTCAATAAAAAGGTGCTTATCGGGGTACGCCTCCATGATTTCCAGAAGACGGTCGTAGGCCAGGGGCCGCTGCGGAAAGTCTGCGGTGCCGAAGTTGTAGTGTGTCAGCTGTTCGTAGGTCATGGCTGACACCAGACCCATTCCGTCGGACACTCGGTCAATGCGTGGGTCGTGAATGCAGACCATCGTCCCGCAGCTGGTTAGGCGTACATCACATTCAACGCCGTCGGCTTTCTGCTCCACAGCGGCGAGGAAAGAAAGTTCCGTGTTTTCTGGATAGTCGAAACTTGCGCCTCGATGGGCAATGATCTGCAGGGTGTGCATAGTCTGCATGGCTGCCAGTCTAGACCACACCGTCGTACCCGCATGACACCTGCAGCACAGGTGAAGGGTTCCAGCGGAACGTAGTGAGGGATAGTCACCGTGTTCCGCCGAAACCCTTCTCTTCCAGGTCTCGCACCTGCCTAGATCACTCGTCTGCGGCCGGGGCGGGGTTCTCCTCAGCGGGGAAGAAGTTTTCTTGGATCTCACGGAGGGTCTTCACCGACTTCTTAAAGCGATCCATTTCGTGCTCGGTGATTTCCAGCTCAATGGCGCGCCGTACACCCTTGCGGTGGATAACGGCGGGGGTGCCAATGAAGATGTTCTCTTCGCCGTATTCGCCGCGCAGCAGGCAGCACACCGGCAGCGCAACGTCCTGGTTTTGCAGCACCGCACGGGTGATGCGGGCAAGACCCATGCCGATGCCGTAGGAGGTTGAGCCCTTGGCGTCGATAATGGTGTAGGCGGCATCGCGGGTTTCTTCAAAGACTTTTTCTAGGCGGCTTTCCAGCTCGGGATCCTTCTCCAGCTTCTTTGCGCATGGACACACCAGCGATGGTGGCGCTAGATAGGACCGGGAGTTCCGTGTCGCCGTGCTCGCCGATGATGTAGGCGTGGACGGAGGTGGGGGCCACTTCGTAGAGTTCGCCCATCATGTAGCGGAAGCGAGCGGAGTCAAGGACGGTGCCGGAGCCGATGATGCGGTGAGCGGGCAGACCCGAGTACTTCCACACGGCGTAGGAAAGGATATCCACGGGGTTGGAGGCAACAAGGAAAATGCCATCGAAACCGCTGGCCATCACCTGGTCCACGATGGACTTCATGATGTGCATGTTCTTGTCCACCAGCTGCAGGCGGGTTTCGCCGGGTTTTTGGGCTGCGCCTGCGCAGATGACCACGAGTGCGGCATCAGCGCAGTCTTCGTAGGTGCCTTTGGTGACCTTGGTGCGGGAGGGAGCCCAGACGACACCATGGTTGAGGTCCATGACGTTGCCTTCAAGCTTCTTTTCGTCGATGTCGATGATGGCCAGGTGGTCACACACCCCCTGGTTGATCAGTGCGTATGAGTAGGCCAGTCCAACATCCCCGGCACCGATGAGCACAACCTTATTTCCGACACTAACCTTCATGGTCTTTGCCTTCTCCCTGCCAGAGCGTTGTCCAGCGTGCAATATTTCCGTGAGTTTTACTGACTAGTATGCCCGTTTGTTTTTGTTTTTCTACTGGATATGTCCGATTTTCCGGCCGAAACACGTGATAAACACCTCATCATTGCCGCTCAGCACATGTCCTTGACTTCATTTTCCCTGTTCGCCATCCCACATTGATTGTGTCTAATATCACTGTCTAACGGGTCACATTACCTTTGGTGGGGTGAGCATACTCGCGCGCACACTAAGCCTTAGCTAACACAGTCCCGGGTAACCTTCCACCATTACCGCTCACTCCCAGTTAAAATCGCTTCCTGTGCTTTTCCCCTTGTCGGCCCCCAGGTGCAGGCTGCTCACCATTGGCACCATCATCGGTGGAGCCATCCTCGTGCTGGCCGCGAGCATCACTATCACTTACGGTGCCAGCACTCATAGTCCATGGGTGATTCGCATGGATCACTGGGCGCTGAACCATGCCCTTGCCGCACGCAGCCCACGCACCGGCATGGCGGTCACCTGGTTCACCAACCTAGGAAGCACCCCTGGTCAGCACCAATAGCCACGACGTTTGCTCTGTACACGGCATGGCGATGGCGCGATGCCACACCCATTTTCCTGATGGCAGGAGCCACCGCGCTATCCACAACGGTGACCCGCCTACTCAAGCTCACGTTCGAACGCATCCGACCGCTTCACGAGGTCGCAGTACCGCCCTTCGAGCACACCTTTTCTTTCCCCAGCGGACACACTCTCAACGCTGTGGTGATCGCCGGGGTCATGGTCTACCTCCCTATGCCAGCACACTCGCTCGGCTGGGCTGCGTACGCTGATCAGCGGCTGCGGCATCGCATACGCGCTGCTCATGGGCATCTCGCGCGTGTTCCTGGCGCACCATTGGTTAAGCGATGTCCTTGCCGGATGGTGTATAGGTCTCGCTGTGCCTCGCGGCGTCGATAGTTGTGGAGCGGGCGACAGCATATATTCGGCAGGGTAGGCTCCATGATCGTGACAGCAGCAGCCCATCCGACGAGTATTCGCGCAATCCTGTTCGACCTTGACGACACCCTCATTGACCACACCAGCGCCGCGCACAACGCCGCCGCCGCATGGGCCCGTGAGCTGGGGTTGCCGGGCGACCAGACGGACCGGTGGTTCGCTATTGAGCGGCAACATTTCGCCGCCTACGAGCGTGGCGAGTGCACCCACCAGCAACAACGTCGCAACCGCGTACGGGACTTTCTGGGTGATTTTTCGCCTGACGACGCCGCGACCGACGCACTGTTTGCACGCTTCCTCACCCTGTACGAGCAGCACTGGCGCGCATTCCCCGATGCAGTGCCCGCGCTGACGCGTGCCCTCGAAGCCGGATTGCAGGTAGGCATTCTGACAAACGGTGCCACGGAACTACAACAACGCAAACTAGAGCGCACCGGGCTTGATATTTCAGGAGTGCAGCTGTTGACCTCAACGGACCTGGGTGCCGCCAAGCCGAACCCGGAGTGCTACGAACGCGCACTTGCAGCCATAGAGACCACCGCGCACGAGACCATCATGGTCGGGGATTCTTTTCCCAATGATGTTGAAGGTGCCCGCGCAGTGGGCATAACTGCGTTTCATCTAGTACGGGGCCACAGCTCGGATGACTTGTACTCACTACCCTCGCTTGATTTATTGCCTTTTTAAAACACTTTTTATTGTAAACATACGACAAAACACCAGTTCACAGGCACATTATATCTGCCGAGGGCATCGTATTTTTCCCTCGATATAACGAAATTGGTAGCCACAATTGCAAAAATCGTTCGGCCACAGTAGTTTGAACACACGTCATCAAAATTCCCTAGGAGGAACCCATGAAAATTGGTATTGTTGTTGGAAGTATTCGTGAGGGTCGCGTTGGCGACAGCATCGGCGCGTGGGTTGCCAAGCACGCCACTCAGCATGAGGGCGTGACCGCACAGATTGTAGACCTCGCAGATTTTGATCTTCCTGTTTTCACCGGTGCTATGCCGCCACGCATGCTGAACAAGGAATACGACAACGCTGCTGTACAGGCGTTCAGCGCAGCTATTGACGACTGCGAAGCTTTCATCTTTGTCACCCCCGAGTACAACGGTTCCGTGCCTGGGGCGTTCAAGAACGCCATCGACCACATCGCGCCCGAGTGGGAGAACAAGCCTGTCGGATTCGTGGGCTACTCCTACCATGGCGGCCAGCGTGCCATCAAGCACTGGCGCGACATCATGCAGAACCTCGGATCCCGCCCGGTGGATGCACAGGTGTCCCTCACGCTGGGCAGCGACGTTGAAGACGGCGCAGTGAAAGAATCCGTCCAGACGCTGACAGACCTGGAAACCATGCTCACCCAGCTCACCGAAGCACAGGGCTAATCCACGTACAGAGCTAGCCGCAGGCAACCCCGGTGGAATGATGGGGGCAGTACCCACCGGGGTTTTTGTCTAGGTACTGCTGGTGGTAATCCTCCGCCAGGTAGTACTCGCCCGCCGGGGTGTCAGCAAGGGGCATCACCTCTGTGGTGATCGGGCCAAAGCCATGCTCGGCAAGTCGGGGCGCGTAATCATTGAGGCGTTGCTGGATGAACGCGGCGTCGTCACCCGCAGTGTCCCCGACCGTGTAAAAGGCGGAACGGTACTGCGTACCTACATCGTTTCCTTGGCGGTACCCCTGGGTGGGGTCGTGGGCTTCCAGGGCCGTGGTGATGATGCTGTCCAGGCTGATCACCTCGGGGTTATACACCACGTTCACCACTTCGGTGTGCCCGGTACGTCCGGTGCACACTTCGCGGTAGGTGGGGTTGGGGGTGAACCCGCCAGCGTAACCCACGGATGTGGAGTCCACGCCGTCGAGCTGCCACAACATCTTTTCGGCGCCCCAGAAGCATCCGATACCAATAAGGACGCTGCGCTGCCCATCACGCCATGGACCAGTGATGGGGGTGCCCAACACAGTGTGGGGTTCAGGATGTTCCAGGACCGGGTGCCGCCCACCAACAAGGGCTTCCTCTTTGCTCACCATCGTTGGTTGTGGTGTGAACAGCCATCCCATATTGTCCCCTTTTCGGTATGCGTATGTTGCGAAATGAATTATTCGCTTATCATGGTGCGAAGACTTTACACCCAAACGAAAGGCGAGGCAATGGCAGTCTACGAGCTTCCTGAGCTGGATTATCCCTACGATGCCCTCGAACCACACATCGCTGCGGAAATCATGGAGCTGCATCACTCCAAGCACCACCAGAACTACGTCAATGGTGCCAACGCGGCCCTGGAGAAGCTGCAGGAGGCACGCGAGAAGGGCTACATCGGCACCGCCGTCACCGCGCTGTCCAAGGACTTAGCATTCAACCTCGGCGGACACACCAACCACTCCATTTTCTGGAAGAACCTGTCCCCCAACGGCGGTGGCGAGCCGACCGGCGCGCTGGCTGAGGCCATCAACCGCGACTTCGGTTCTTTTGACAAGTTCAAGGAGCACTTCAACGCCGCCGCTCTGGGCCTGCAAGGCTCCGGCTGGGCTGTGCTGGCCTACGACAAGATCGGTCAGCGCCTGGTCATCGAGCAGATGACGGACCAGCAGGGCAACCTGTCCATTGATCTCGTGCCGCTTCTGCTTCTGGACATGTGGGAGCACGCCTTCTACCTCCAGTACAAGAACGTGAAGGCCGACTACGTCAACGCCGTGTGGAACGTGTTCAACTGGGACGACGTCGCTGCCCGTTACGCAGCTGCTACCAGCTAATTCACGGCTCGTACCACTCACCCCGCCGCTCACCTGTGCACGGCGGGGTTTCTTATAGCTCGTTCATCTCGGGCGTCCCCGGCGCGCCCGCCGCCAGCCAGGCCCGAACCGCCGCCGTGCCCCGACAATCATCGCCGTTGTAGCTGAGCAGTCGCCGCCGCATCTCCTGCTTATCGACGTCCCTCCCCGCAGCCAATCCCGCCGCGACACGGTACGCCTCAATACTGGCCTCACCGTCAAGGTCGGCCTCATCCCAGTGGAATCCTGCCAGTGGGGCAATAATTTTAAGCCCCAGACCCCGCGGCCCTGCAAGTTGGTTATGCACCAACCGAAATACATCGAGCCATTGACCTGAGGAAATAAATTCTTTCACCTCGGTTTCCGAGGGTACTGTGACCGTGGTGCCGTCGGAGTTCATGTAACTTTGCCCGCCAAAACGCCGCGCGGAGCTCAGCATCCAGTGGTTTTCGCCGTGGGCGGAATAACAAAATGCGGCGAAGCTCCGTCCGTGACGAGCAGCATCAGCGCGACGACCCATGAGCCACGTCCAGAAACTGGCAAAGTTCCGGGCCTCAGCATCGCCGCCGAGGCCATCCCAGGTGACAAAAGGCCGATAGGTATGCCCATCCCAGGTGCCCCATAGGTATGTGCCTTGGTCTAGTAGGCTTCCAGGTCAATGTCTATTTCCTCGTCGAAGCGTGGGGCGGTAACGGTGGGGTGGCGTCGCAAGGCGGGGATGTGGGCGCGCCATGCGGCAGCGAGGATGGAGGCATCGCCGAGGCGAGCATCGATAAGCTCCTGCACTGTTGTGATGCCGCGTTCGCGGTAATGGTCGGCGCGGTCTCCAGGAATGAGCAGGCTAATATCGTCGTTGGCTTCAAGCTGGGTCGAGCAATCGAACCAGTAGCGGCAGGAGCGGCATTCCTTCACACGACGGGGGTGATCGGGGGTAGGTTGTGCGAGGGCGTTATCCAAAATGGGCATGATGTCGGCAATGCGCACAAGAAACGCGTGTTCCCGGTCCTGCCCGATTTCCGCCCCAAACCCACTGCCGACCCCCAGATTGTTTAAAGCGCGGGCAGCAAGCGCCAGCCGGTAGCTGTCCACCGCGTGGTGACGCAGCTTATAGTTAGCCTCACGCGGCTCGGCCAACCCAAGGTTCCGCGTGTCCACCACCAGCGCCGATGCCGACTTTGCCCCCTCAGCCAGGGGGCGCGCCACGCGGTGGTTACTCACCGCCACGGGAGTGTAGGTGCCGTCGGAGTGACGAACAAGGGCATCAATAGGGGCTCTCCAGCCGGGCCCCGTGAGTTCCGCGCCTGTAATGATCGACGCCTCGTTCACCAGTCCTTCCAGGGTGTCCACCTCGGCGTGCTCAGGTCGGGCATCAACCCGGGCGACGTCGCGAGGCAACAGGGCAAACACATCCTGACGAGCTTCCTCCGTCCTCTCTGCGCGCTGCTGCGAAGCCGGGGTGGGCGCGATTCCAGGCAGACGGCGTCGCTGCACTAGGCGATACCTACATCCCACAAGATCCGTAGGTTGTAGTTGCTCGTCTTTTCTGTGTAACTCCACTCTGTGCTCCACGGATTGTTCCCTGGACTCGGTTGTTCCTTTGACCGCAATAAAGCATAACGCCAGTGGTGCACATAGCTAATATGGGGACAGGTAACGGCTGTTCGACGAAGCGAGGTTGGATTATGGGTATTGTGACATCATTACTCAAGCACCGGGCGCGGCTGCGTTCGGAAGCGAAGGCTCACATCAAGGCACAAATTAAATCTGCGAAAGCGCAGGCTAAAGAGGTAGGGCGCCAACAAAGGCGGGCTGATAAGAACCGCGATCGGCTGCTTGCCCGGCAGGAAAAGTCGCTGCATAAGCAGAACTCGCGTGGATTGAAGGCCAAACGTCGGCACGAACGTAAAATGGCTAAGGCATCATTGGCAAAGATGCGCGCTGGACGGTTCAACCGTCAGAATATTGTGCGTTATACGGCCGCCGGACGGATGCTTGCACCAATTGCTCTGCCGTTGTTGTACCGCGGGGTCACCTTTGCTCGCGCTCAACTAGTGGCGGCTAAAGCACGCCGTTTGGGGGTAACCCCGGACGCTTTGGCGCAATTTTCGGGCCATGGAGCAGCATTACATTCACGCATTGCGGGGGTTTCGTCATCATTGGAGGGCACAGGCCTTGCCACGGGATTTCGTGCAGGATGCGCAGGAACGCCTCACTCAGTTACGCAATGCCGTTGATAATGCGGAGTATATGACTCCAGAGCAGCGTCGCCGCGCTCATGCAAGCATTACGGCCGATATTGATGCCCTTACTGGCCAGATTCAGGAGCGTCTAGCGCGCGCCTGAGATGCGCGCTGAACTGGATGTTTTCTAAAAATTTATAATTTTTGTTACGAACATCACTCACGCCTCACTATTGTGACGGACCATGAGCCTGGAGTTACCCCCTATGCAACTCCAGGCTTTTGTTGTTCCCAATGCCATTGATGATTCTTTTTTCACCCTGTACAACACCGGTTTTGACAGTCAGGCAAGGTAGTTTTCTTAACCTCACCAACCATGCAGGTTAGATACACCTTTTGGTTTCGGTGGGCTTTCTAGCCTCAAATCAAGGAGTTGAGCTGGATTTTTAATAAAAATTTTATAAATCAACAAAACCTCCGACGCCTGTCGAACTATATTCCTGGCATGTCGGAAGGTTTTCAATTGTTCATGATGAAACAATCGAGTATTGTATTTAATTGAACATTCGATGCAGCTCCCTTTTGCGTCACGATGCGATGGTGAAACAATCTGCGGGACAATCAACGAATCGCGTTAAGTGCTATTTTTGATCCCGCCGGATTCTCCGTTAAGGGCCATCCAACAAGAGGGAGTCGCGTCAGATGGCTCAGGGCAAATTTCATCCGCTCCAGCTTATTGAGGTGGAAAAATGTTGCCCAAAACTAAATCACCCCCAACCCCAATGTGGACCATAAGGAGAACCATGGCACGCCGCGAAATCACCCAGTACTTCGACGATTTGGATAACAGCCCGCTGACTGAAGCGGAGTTGAATGTCGTTCGATTCAGTGTTGACGGCACTGATTACACTCTTGACGTTTCTGCAGATAACGCTGCACGTTTCCGCGATGCATTGTCTCCCTTCCTTGAGGCAGCACGCATCGTTCCCGCTGCACCGCGCCCCCGTCGCCGTGGCGGCATGAGCGACGCTAACCGCACTCGTACGCGCCAGATTCGCCTCTGGGCCCAGGATCGCGGCATTGAGGTGGCTAGCCGCGGAAAGATCCCGCAAAACGTCATTGACGCTTACGACAACGCAAACTCCTAGCACGCACTAGGGGCGTTGCACAGCGTCTCTCAAGGCATGCGCAAGGGGCGTGGTGATCTCCTGGATGAACGACCACCACGCCCCTTGCTCATGCCTCCACACTGCATTTAGGCCACTTCAGAACACCTAAAGCCTAAAGCAGCCTAGAGCACTCCCTGCTCTCGGGCCGCAGCCACCGCTGAGGTGCGAGAACGCACACCAAGCTTGTCGTAAATGTGCACCAAATGCGATTTCACTGTCGCTTCAGACAAAAAAAGGACTTTTGCCAATATCGCGATTGGACGAGCCTGCGGCTACTAGTTTCAGCACTTCCAATTCGCGAGGCGTGAGCGAAGTGCGCGGGTGCGCACTCGCGTCATCAAACGATTAGCCACCACCGGCGATAATGTGGAATCCCCTCCGCCGCAGAGCGCACTGCGGCCAGCAAATCCGCAGGTGGAGCGTCTTTAAGCAGGTATCCCACTGCGCCCGCCTCAATGGCCCCAAGAATATCAGCGTCGGTGTCATAATTGGTTACCACCAGCACATTTGGTGGATTTTTTTCATGGTGCGTTTAATCGCTGCGGTGGCGTCAGCACCTGTTGATACAAGTGTGCCTTCCGCACCCGCGCCAAAACGTAGGTCCATAAGGATGACATCAATTCCCCCAGCCTGAGCGGCCGCTATTGCGGCTTCTGCTGTAGATACTTCACCAACCACTTCAATATCGTTTGCATCTTCCAGCACAGCGCGAAGCCCTAGGCGAACTATCTCATGGTCATCTGCAAGTAGCACACGGATCATCGTGTCTGTCATCCCTTCTCAAACCTAGGGTAACCTAAATTAATTCGTGATTATCTTACTCCACTGGTAATGCCACACTCACTGCCGTGCCATTACCAGGGCTCGATTCAACATTAACTTCTCCACCCTGTTCAGCAGCTCGCTGACGCATCGCATCAAGACCGATATGCCCCAAGCCCACTGGACGTTCCGCGATTAATTCAGGGTTGAAGCCCACACCGTCATCAACAATATCCAACCGCACTTCCTTCTCACCGTACGACAATGTGACGTGGCAGCGTTCGGCCTGTGCATGCTTGGCCACATTCCCTAATGCACCTTGGGCGATCCTTAATAGTGACGCCTCGGTGCGCATCGGAAGCTGCCGTTCATCGCCATCCACGACAATCACTATTTCCGTACCGTGAATACCACTGGCGGCGCGCTGCAAAGCACCTTCTAAAGATGTTTTTGACAGCGCCGCTGGCTGAAGAGCAGCAATCATTGCCCGCGCTTCACCAAGGTTATCGGCTGCGGTGCTTTTCGCTAGACGAATTTTTTTCAGCGGCACCTCGGCTTCTTCTTCACTAATCCCGGTTTTCAGTAAATCCTGCTCAGCGACATAAAGTAGCATTTGAATACTGGACAGTCCCTGCGCCAGGGTGTCATGAATCTCGTGCGCAATACGCTGGCGTTCTGCTGCAATGCCTGCGGCCCGTTCCGTCGCGGCTAACTGTGAGCGGGTTTCCAGCAATTCCTCAATTAATTCCTGGCGCTCCTGACTCACAGTCCACAGGGCACGAAACGCATAGTCAATACCTACGGACACGACCGCAGCAACCACTGGCCCTAAAATAGCGCCTGCGGTAATACCCACAGGTAATCGACTGAAAATCGAGATCGCCGTTGCCCCCACCACCGCAATGACGCCCCGAAAATCGGGCATTACCTGCAAATAAAGAAAGTACAGCGGGAATACCAAATACACGGCAATACTGTGAATCGGCAGCAACACCACCCATAACAGTGTCAACGCCAGAAGCCACAACTGCGACATTCCCAGTGACATTGCGTCTCGACGCCGCGCACCCAGCGCATACACACCCCCAAAGGTTGCCGCCACCAGCGCAACCAACCCCATCTGCATGAGGGAATTCCTCAACGCGGATGCCACGATAACAACCAGCAGCAATCCCGTGAGAATGTGAATTCCCTGGCGCATCCCGTTCTCACCGGGACCCACTGTTTTTTTCGTCATAGGCAAAACCCTAGGCTGTTATCTATGCGCCTTACAATCTCTCTTCTTGTTGCGGCGGTGCTTCTAGCAGGGTGCACCTCCGCCACCCCCAACGTTCCCCCCCGGTACGGTATCTGCGACCATGGCGGAGGCATCAACGGCCACCGCCACACCCACGCTTCCCGCCGATACCCTTCCCGATACCCAACCCGCAGAAGCGTGTCCCTACCTTGACGCGGCGTGGGTCGCGCAAACAAACGGGCAACGGGTGACCCGCGTGGGCGTCGATACGCGGTTTGATCCCCCTGCGTGTGTTTTCTGGTCGTACTCGGAGGACCCCCAACTCACCGTTCTCGTGCGGCACATGCCTTCCCCCGACGAGGCCGTTGCTGTTGTGGACTGGGCGGCCCCCGATCGCCACCACGGACCCCGCAGAGGAACCCACAGGGTGGTCTGGTGGGCGGTTCGGTGGCGACGGCCGCGCTGTCTACGCCGTCCAGAAAGACTCAACCGCCGTGGTGGTGTTCAGCAATCAAGAGCAATCCCTCAAAGCTGAACTTGTGGCCACGGAAGTGATCGGCGCGCTAGGGCTATAACCCAAGAAGAACCCTAAACGGACACATCATTGTAAGGCATATACTGCGAGATTATCGGGAAGATAACCTCCATGAGCAGCATAAACACCGCAGCCAACAACACCACGCTGATGAGTATTTTCACCGGTGTGGGTCCGGGCAAATGACGCCAAATAAACCCATACATTTATTTTTCCTCCAATTCAGCAGGGCGGAAGCCGTCCGCTTTGGGGTCCGTACGCACGTGCATGGCGTGAACGATCATGCGCTCGGCGTTAGAAAACTGCGGGTGGCAGGTGGTCATGGTCATCAAGCTCTCCATTGTCGGAGCCGCCGCACCGGCCATACCTGGCACAGGATTAATCACCCCAACGTCACCCGGCAGAGTAATCACCCGGCCGTCCACCCCGGCGTACTCCCCTGTGGAGACACGTTCCACCTGCTCCGGCGACAAGCACTTCGCGGCCTCTGCGTGGCGCGTAGCCTGTGACGCATCAATGGGCAACACACGGTAAATCTCCCATGTCGCTTGCGTTTCCACGACCACCGCGTCGCAGGTCTTCAAGTTACCCAAATCATTGAACGGCGCGCCCTTACCCACACGGTGCCCCGCCACAGCAAAATTACCCGGCTGGCCCGGCATTTGGGACTCGGCGTAGTGCCCAGGACCCGCAAGCAGATCCTTATCACCTGTGCCTTCAACAATGGCAAACTGAAAATCCGACCCAAACGCCGGAATGTACATCCTTGCGAAGGCTTCGCCAAGCGCCGGGAGTGTGCTTCTGACGCGGATTCACCCGTTCACTGTCCCATCCCTTTTGCAGTTGGTCCGATACCCTGCTTTGTTCGCGGCCAGCTTCCAAATTTGTCCAGTACGCCTCATAGAAGGCAAACAGCAATGCCAGCACACCTATTGTGACCAGCAACTCACCCAAAATCTGGGTGATCCCAACTCTCCGACGAGAGTCAGTATCAGCTCTACTCATGGCTGAAAATACTATCAGCTGCTCCCCAAAACTTAAGCAAAGCTGTGACTCTGGGTGCCTACCCACAGAATATTTGGTTACCATTTAATAAAGACGACGGCTCTCGAAGGCCCTGACACCGATAGAACAAGGAGGCAACATTCGTGCTGCGCTTCCTGATCTACCCGGTGGAATTCTTGATCTACCCGGTATCGGGCATCATGAAAATGTGGCATATCCTGCTACATTCCGTCCTGGGGCTCAGTGACTCTACGGCATGGATGCTGTCCATATTTGGCCTCATCGTAGTAGTCCGCCTCACCATTCTGCCCCCAGCGTGGATGCAGTACCGGGCCGGTCGTATCTATGTGAATCTGCGCCCAAAACTCAGCCAACTTGAAGAAGAGTTCCAGGACCGAACCGACGCCGAAGCCGACGACGAACTCCAAAAAGCCCGGCGTAAGCTTTTCAAAGACCACGATTACCGCGTCTCCGCTGGCTGTGTCCCCACACTCATTCAACTTCCCATGTTCATGGGGCTCTACCAAGTGCTCCTCCGCATGGCCCGCCCCACAGAGGGGCTGCACGCCACCACCCACGCTCCCATCGGTTTTCTCACGTCTAACGACGTCGCAACATTCCTCGAAGGCCGTGTTGGCGGTGTCCCCATGCCCGCCTATGTGGCCATGACGGACGAGCAGTTCACCTTCCTCAACACCAACCACGACGCCGTATTCCGATTTGCCCTGCCTTTCTTCATCTCTGCGGCCATCTTTATGTCCGTGAATATGGTGTACTCCATGTACAGGAACTTGCTCACCATGGACTACAAGTCCTCCTTTGCGGTGGGCCTGTACAAAGCAACCATTGTGATGGCGTTCACCGTCCCGGTCTTCCCCATCAGTTTCGGCCTGACCGGCCCCGCACCAGTGGCCATCAGCCTCTACTGGTTCGCAAACTCGTTGTGGACCATGACGCAGTACATCACCATCTCAAAACTCCTGGACAAACATTTTCCACTCACCCCCGAGTACGAGGACTTCCGGGAGCTCAGCAAGCAGGAACGACGTGACCGCGTCCGCAAGAAGCGCGCCTACAAGTGGGGCTGCGACGTCGACGCCTTCTCATGGTGTTGCTTCCCCACCGCATCCCGCAGCTACGGGCCGCAAACCGCAAGGCCATTGAAGACTGGGAGTACGAGCGCTACGCCGCCCGCACCAAGAAACAAGAAATCAAGGACAAGCGGCGTGAGGCTGTCAAAATCAAGCGCGAACGGGAACGCATGGAGCGCGAAGCTAACAAGCCGCCACCACCAGGCCGTCACCGCATGAGGAGAGAAACCCGGGCGCAGTGGGAGGCTGTGCCCCGCAGCCCCAATGGCCCCCGGCACCTCAAACGAAGCTAGATCGAGTAATCTGCGGGTGGCGCGGAGAGGAGCTGTTTAGCCAGGTCGCGTGCCGTTTCCAAGGGTAGGAGACTGCGACTCAGCTTCGCCCCGGCCATGCCGCCATCAATGAACACGAGCAGTTGATTTGCCTGCGTGGTTCCTGGATACCCGTTTTTTTCGGTAAGCAGGTCCGTCATGGTTTGGTGGCACCAGCGTCGGTGTTCCATCACGGCTGCAACAATGCCGCGTTCCCCCTCGGTTTCAGGTCGTGGGTATTCATTAGCCGCATTTTGGAAGTGCGACCCCCGGAAGTCTTTGGCGGGTTCTTCATCAAGACACATGTCAAAGAACGTCAGGATCTTGTCTTCTGGGTGTTCCATGTCTGCGGTGCGTTCCCGCCAGGTGTCGCGCCATTTCTGGTCGAGGTCCTGAAGGTAGGCGATCACCAGGGCGTCTTTGGATCCGAAGAGCGAGTAAAGGCTGGCTTTGGCAACATCGGCTTCCCGCAGGATACGGTCAATGCCGATGACGCGAATTCCTTCGGTGGTGAACAGTTGCGTGGCGCTGGCTAAAAGCCGCTCCCGGGGGCTGGGGCGGTTACGTCGACGGCTGGACGTTTTAGCGTGTGTCGCTTTTGTCTGCGCTGCGATTATTCCCACTTCCTCTCTCGTTGCCTAGACCCCTTTAGAATACCTCCCCAGCACTGTAGATATACCACACACCCCAAAAAAATAGACAAATCTGTTCAGCACAACGAAAGGCGGCCCGATTGAGGGCCGCCTATGGAGTCAGTGCGCTTTAGCGTCACTATCTGGCCGAACCACCATCATGGGGCACGGCGCGGATTGCAGAAGTGCGCGGGAGGTGGAACCCAGCAGCATGCCTTTGAACCCGCCGCGCCCGTGAGAGCCGACCACGAGCAGTTGCGCGCCTTTCGCGGCGTCGACAAGCGCCCGCACTGGCCGGTCTCGGGTGACCACCCGGGTGACCTGCACATCTGGGTACCTCTCCGCGTAGCCTGCCAGGCGGTGTCCGAGGAGCATATTCTGCTCTTCCTCGACGATTTTCCATTGCTGCTGAGCAGCAGAAAGTCCGGCGAGAGATGCTTGAATCTGCATATCCATCCACGTGTGCACCGCGATGAGCTCGCATTCGCGTGCGGATGCTTCAGCAAAGGCGTATTCGATTGCTTTTTGGCTGACCCCGGAGCCGTCCACACCCACCACAACAGGACCGTATTTGGTGTCTTCAGTGACGGGGTTGTCACCGCGCACCACCACAACAGGGCAGTGCGCGTGGCTGACCACCGCCGCAGAGACTGAACCCATGACCATACCGGAAAGGCCGCCAAGTCCACGTGAACCCATAACGATCATGGTGACGTACTTGGACATTTCCAGCAGCATGTCAATGGGGCTGCCCTCTGCGATAGTGTGTCCGATTTTGATATCCGGTGCGACCTCATGAGCAATCTCACGGGCCTCGTTGATCTTCTCCATGGTTTCTTCTTGCAGCTCATCGAACAGTTCCTGGGGTGGAACCATTCCCTCTGCGTAAAGAAACTGCGGCATGGAGTAGCTTGCTGCCAACCGCAGCGGAATGTCACGCTTCATTGCGGTGTTGGCCGCCCAGCGGACTGCGACTTTTGAGGCGTCTGAGCCATCAATGGCTACAACAACAATGTTTTCCTTATTCATCTGCGTGCAACCTTTCGGTCAAGGGGAACCGCATCCTACCACCAGCTTACCTATATATGCCCAGTTACATCAGCTGGTTATAACCCCGAAGGGGGTCATTATCGACGCCCGCCCCTTCCGCCCCGCATCCCCCAACTGCACATTCAGTGCTGTGCCGCCCTAAAGAGCGGCATTTCCCATAATTGTCTGATTATGGAGTTGGCTCAACCCGCGCCGCAGCCGCATTTGGCGGGTACAACACCGTGTAAATTGCACGGAGAATGTTGCCGATTTGTTGGCCCAGCGTGGTGCCGAAAAATTCAATCACCGGGGCTATGAGAGTATTGATATCCATGGGGCAAAGAATAGTACATAAACGCAGCAAAAAAGCACCTTTGCCAGTGCGAGATGGGTTAAACCCATCGCGTGCACGCCTGCCGTTAGATGCCCCGCCCACCCCGGCGCGAGATTTCATTGCATTTTTGGTGCAGACGCAGACGCACCGTCATGGTGATGACAACGACGCTGCCATTGATGCTCGTTTTGCCGCCCGCGAGGTTGTTGACCTGCAAGGACGACCCTTTTCCCCAGAACAATTGGTCACTCCTGGTGCGGACGTGTGGTTTTATCGCATTCCTGCCCCCGAACCGATGGTTCCCTACGATTGTCCCACGTTATACGAGGATGAGCGCCTGCTCGTCGTGGATAAACCCCCGTTTTTGTCGACTTTGCCTAGGGGGCGTCATATTACTGAAACGGCGTTGGTGCGCTTGCGTCGGCAGACGGGAAATCACGAGTTATCGCCAGCGCATCGCCTTGATCGCTTGACTTCAGGTGTGCTGATTTTCACAAAAACACCGGGGGTACGACGGGCGTATCAGGAGCTGTTCGCCACGCGCCAGACGCAGAAAGTCTATGAGGCTATCGCTCCTCTAAAGCGATGGGATACTCCGGTGGTGTGGGAGCACCGGATGGAGCATAAGCGCGGGAGTTTACAAACATTTATCACTGACGGTGAGCCCAATGCCCGCACGGAACTGGTTTCTGTGTCCCCACTCACCCAGGTGGAGCAGGCGCAGTGTGAAAAGATATACGGTCCCACGGAGGGGGAGCTGCCTCCACTAGGTAGGTATACCCTGCGCCCCACTACGGGGCGTACACATCAGTTGCGGGTGCATATGTGGTTGGCCGGAGTACCTATCCTAGGTGATCCCATTTATCCTGTTGTTTTGCCTGAGAACGCGGAGGATTATGGTAGACCGTTACAGTTGTTGGCAAGGTCCTTGTCCTTTGTTGATCCTTTCACTGAATCCTTCCATTGCTTTCAGTCACGGCGAACACAACCGATTTCAGCAATAATAGAAGTAACAAGCTGCCAGTCCGCTAGCTGACATTTCAGTTGTGACGTGCAAGTGCCAGAGCCTATTGGCATCATGGCTCTGCATCACGGTGTTGCCTAACGGGTACGTGCGCAGCCGTTTTTGTTTCCGACAAGTTGAGGATTTCTTTCCCATGGTTGAACCAGTGTCCACGCCGTCGTCTGCTCCACAACCCCCGCAGCAGCCGTCACGGCCATCGCATACTCTTCCCATCGCTGCCCGTGCAGTCAATCTGGTGAAGCGCTATGGATCAGGCGATACTGCTGTCACCGCGTTGGATAGCGTCAACATTGAGTTCTCGCAGGGTCGTTTCACTGCCATCATGGGACCATCGGGGTCAGGAAAGTCAACGTTGATGCACTGCATGGCCGGTTTGGACACGGTGACTGACGGGCAGACGTTCATTGGCGACACGGAGCTGTCCCACTTGCGCGACAAGAACATCACTACCCTGCGTCGTGACCGACTGGGCTTTGTGTTCCAGTCTTTTAACCTGGTGCCCACGCTGACTGCGAGGGAAAACATCACGCTGCCTATGGAGATTGCGGGTCGCAAGGTTGACCCGCAGTGGTTTGATGAGGTGACTAAACGTCTTGGTTTGACGGAGCGTTTAAATCACCGCCCTGCCGAGTTGTCTGGTGGTCAGCAGCAGCGTGTCGCTGTGGCCCGTGCGTTAATTTCACGCCCAGAGATCATTTTTGGTGACGAGCCTACGGGTAACTTGGATTCCAATTCCTCGGCGGAGGTGTTGGATATTTTGCGCACGTCGGTGGATGAGCTGAATCAAACCGTGGTGATAGTGACCCACGATGCGAAGGCGGCGTCGTACGCCGATCGCGTGGTGTTCTTGGCTGATGGTCGGCTTGTGGAGGAGCTGGATAATCCCACCGCCGAGAATATTCTGCGCATCATGGCCAGGATCGAGGATATGTAGCCCATGTCTGTCACATCCATGCGTTCCCCCATGCGCACTATTTCGCTGCGCACTATTGCCGCGCACAAGTTGCGCCTTGTGTTGACTATTTTGTCGGTGGTGCTGGGTACCGCGTTTATCGCCGGTTCCAGCATGTTTACCAGCAGTTTGTCGCAGAGCTTCACCTCGATGATTTCGTCGGCGTATGACGACGTTGACCTCGTCGTTCAACCCACTGATCAGAGCATTGGTGGTCTTCCCTTGCCGCTGATTGAGCAACTACGTGCCGATCCCGATGTTAGGGGCGTCAGCGTTGCCAATTACCAGTCTTCGGTGGCTATCACAGGCAGTGACGGGAAGGCGCTACAAACTGGTGGCCTCGATTCTTCAGCGTTTGCTGTCGACCCGCCCCAGCGGGCCATGTCATTTTTGCCGTTGAAGGACGGCGCGTACCCTCAGCAGCCTGATGAGATTGCTGTGAACACAACCGCCGCTGAGAAGGGCAATATCAAGGTTGGCGACACCATCACGGTCGTCACACCGCAAGACCGTTCCCCAGCCAAAGTCACGGGCATTTTCGAGTTCGGCGCGGATGCCGGTGGCACCATCGGTGTCCTATACTCAGAACCCACCTACCTGCAGAAATTCACCGATGGGCAGCATGTTTCCCAGGCAAGTATCTCGCTTAACGACGGCGCGTCTGCCGATAGCGTCCGCGAACGCCTCAGCACCCAACACCCCACTGTGAAGTTTGAAACGGGCCAAGCACTGGTTGAGCAGACCACCAAACAGATCAAAACGGCACTGTCCTTCGTGAATTACTTCCTGTGGGCGTTTGCTGGCATTTCGCTGCTGGTGGGCACGTTCATCATTTCCAACACCTTCTCCATGATCGTCGCTCAGCGTAACCGCGAGTTCGCTCTGCTGAGGAGCATCGGAACAAAACAATCCCAGATCACTCGCGCTGTCATCTTTGAGGCAATCATTGTGGGTATCATTGGCTCCCTCCTTGGCATTGCTGCTGGTGTGGGCATTGTTCGCCTCATCTACGCCATCATGGAGGCCCGTGGCTTTGGGTTCCCCAGTACTGGTTTGGGTTTGACCGCTCAGTCCATTGCCATCCCACTTATCGTGGGCATTATTGTCACTGTTCTCAGCGCGTGGGCACCCGCTCGCCGCGCTGGAGCGGTGCGGCCTGTTCAGGCAATGCGTAGTGGCGACCAGTCCAGCAGTGACTCCCTGCTGGTACGAACCATTTTTGGTGGAGTTGTCTTAGCCCTCGGTGTGGCACTCGTGGTCATCCCTGCCGTCATCAGTGCAGGGGGTATTGGCCTCAAGGCCAGCATCATTGGTGTTGGCGCCTTCTTCCTGGTCATTGGCCTGTGGCTTGCTGGTCCTATGCTGTCCATTCCCCTTGTGGGCGGACTCGGCCGGATTGTCGGCGCCCCGTTCGGCGTCGTTGGCAAGCTCGCCGCCACTAACTCGCGCCGCAATCCCCGTCGTACGGCAACCACGTCTTTCGCCTTGACGCTGGGGTTGATGATGGTCAGCTCCATCGGCATGCTGGGTGCCACGATGCGTGACAGCACGTCGGATATGTTAGATAGCTCCATCACTGCGGACTTTCGTTCTCACTGGACCGCAGAACTCGTCGTTATCTATCCCTAAGGATGCCCCCGAGCGCATCAACCGTGTTGAGGGCGTGGACTCCACCGCGACTGTCTCTACTGCGCCGATTCTGGTGAACAACCAGGCTCTTGATGGCAACCTTAATGGGGCCACTTCTCCTGTCGTCATGGGTGATATATCCCGTGTCTACGACATGAAGGTCACCGACGGCACCATCGACACGAACTCTCAGAACGGGATTGTGCTGTCACAAAGCACTGCGCAGCAGCTGAATGTTGGTGTGGGCGACCAGGTCACACTCAGCAAATTCAGCGTTGAGGCAGTGGTCGCGTCTGGTAACACTTTCGGCGTCGCTGGTGATCCCAACAGCGAGCGCCAAGCCACCGTCCAGGCCATCACGGAGGACAACAGTTCTGAAATGCGCTTCTTCATTCCGATGCCTACGGCAGAACAAGTGGTGAAACAGCCGGACATCAAGATCACTAAGATTTTTGTGAAAACTGATCCTGGCGCCAGCCAGACCACTGTTCGCGAGAACCTGGAGAAGGCCGTTGCCGACGACATCGTCATCTCAGTGCTCAGCAAGACCGAGTACAAGGGCCAATCCGCGCAGGGTATCAGTCAGATGCTCAATATCCTCTACGGTCTGCTGGCCTTGGCAGTGGTGATTGCCGTCCTGGGCATCATTAATACCCTGGCGTTGAGCGTCATTGAGCGTCGACGGGAAATCGGCATGTTGCGCGCCGTCGGCACGCAGCGTGGGCAGATTCGCAGGATGATCTACATTGAGTCAGCGGTGATTGCTCTATTCGGTGCGCTGATTGGTGCGGCCATTGGCTTGGGCGTGGGTTGGGCGTTTGTGTCCATCCTGTCCGGTGATGGCCTGGATAAGGTTGTTATCCCATGGATGCAGGTGCTCATTATGCTGGTCGGATCTGGTTTTGTGGGCGTTTTGGCGGCGGTGTGGCCAGGCCACAAGGCTGCTAAGACGAAGCCACTGGAGGCCATCTCCGAGTAGCAACGCTGTGACACCCCCTACTGTTGATGGCGCGCGAATACGTGATTTCAGTGGTAGGGGGTTTATTGTGGACAGCGCAACACGAAAATAGCTGCGGTTTTCGCGTAATACGAGTGTTAGGCTGGAGTGCGGCGATCAAGACGACACCCTTGCACGCCACTGCGTACCTGATACTCACCCGAGGAAGAAAGTAGTTACCTATGTCATTTCCAAAGATCACTATGGACCGTTTGGAGTCCATCGTGAAGGAGGAAGACCTTGTCTATGACATTGATCTCAACGACGGTGAGCTTGGTTTAGGGTTCCCCGACATGGCTGTGTGGTTCAACATTTCCGAGGATGTCCTGCGGACGTATGCATATTGGCGGGGCGAGCTGACCGTCGCAGAGGACATTCGTAAGGCATACTTTGTGGCCAACGATCTGAACAGCAAGTTGTTGTCCCCAAAGATCCTGGTCAACTCCAATGAGGATAACAACCGCGCCAAGATCATGTTCGAGCATTCGGTGCTGAACCACCCGGGGATGACCGATGAGCAACTGCTCGCCCAGGTGCGTATGGAAATTGGTTCTTTTGTCTACGCCTCGGAACAGATGAAAGAGATTTTCCCGCACGTCGTTGATTGGGAAGAAGAGCAGGAGGACTAGCTATGGCGTGGTTTAACAACACGGAATCCCAAGGGGAGGAAAATGTGGTGCAGCCGGTGTCTTTCCAGCGCTTGCAGTCGCTGGTCGCCCGGAACGGCTGGAACGTAGGCACCCCCGAACAGGTGGAGAACCCGCAGTTTTTGTACGCATATTTCGACGGCGTGTACACAGTTTTTTCCACCGAGCACGATAACTGCCTGATGGTGTCTGCCTTTGGCATCAACAACCTGACACTGTCGTTGGATCGTTTCGAAGACGCTGTGATGTGGGCTGCTGACCATAACCTGGGAACGAATTTCGGCACGTCATTTATCACCTCTGATGAGGACGAGGGCACCGTCATGTTGCGCGTCGACAGCGCTATTCTCTGCCCGGCAGGTGCGACTGATGAACAGCTAGTGGAGTGGGTTAATGTTGCACTGAGCGCCAACTTGGCAGCGATGAAACGGTTCGCTGAGCATTTTGACGTGCAGATCGAGCAACGTTAGACACAACAAAAGGTAGTTACTCTCATGGGCCCTGGCCAGCAGGCTGATTCGCAGAATTTCCAGGTCGATCTTGGTGGCATGGTTGAGCTTTTATCGCGCAATCTTTATTCAGGGCCACGGGTGTTTGTCCGTGAACTCCTGCAAAACGGCTTCGATGCCATCACTGCACGGCGTGAGCTGGAACCGGAAGGGTCACCCGCGCGGATTCGCTTCATCACGGACAACAACGGGGAGTTCCTGAGTATTACCGATACTGGCATTGGGCTAACCCGCGTCGAGGCGGAGACGCTGCTATCCACAATCGGAGGGTCGTCGAAACGCGACGAGTTTGGGCTGGCTCGCAGCGAGTTTTTGGGGCAGTTTGGCATCGGTTTGTTGTCGTGTTTCATGGTTTCGCTGGAGATCACGGTATTTTCCCGTTCCGCCAAGCCAGATGCACCAGAGGATGTGGTGCTGTGGCAGGCCGGTCGGATGGCACCTGGACCGTGCGCACAGCGTTGCCGGAGGAAGTGCCCGCAGAACTGCAGGGTCCGGGTACCACGATTGTGTTGAAGTCCCTGCCGGGGGAACGTTTTTTTGACTACCCAGTAGTGAGCAAGCTTATTGATCACTATGGCCGTCTGCTGCCGGTGGATGTGACGTGCGAACGCCGCTCTCAGGATGCGGAGCATGTGTCGGCACAGCCTGCGCCGTGGGAAATGTCGCTTGATGATCAGCAGCGTTGGTGCATCGATAACTTTGGTTTTCAGCCATTTGCGTGCATTCCGCTAGAAGTCCCCGTGTCGGGGGTCCGCGGGGTGGCGTTTATTATTCCGCAGGGGGCTCACCCAGGACAGTTGCTCAAGCACCACGTGTATTTGCGACGCATGTTGCTCAGCACGCATGTCACCGATCTGCTCCCCGAGTGGGCGTATTTTGCCCGCGTTGTGGTGGACACGGAGTTTCTGCGCCCCACGGCCTCCCGGGAGTCCCTGTTTGATGATTCGCTGTTGGAGGAAACTCGACAGGAGCTGGGTGACAGCATTCGGCAATGGCTCGGCGACCTCGCCGAATACTACCCGCTACAGTTCCAAGAGTTCGTGGCACTTCATGTACACGGTTTGAAGGCGCTGGCTCTCACCGATGACAAGACCCGTGAACTGGTGTGTTCGGCGGTGCCGTTCCAAACATCGTTGGGTATGAAAACCCTACAGGAGGTGCTTGAGGAGCACGGGGGAATCCGTTTTACCAGCACCGATAGTCAGTTCCGTGCCCTGCTTCCAGTGGCCTCGGCGAGTGAACTGTGCATTGTCAACGCTGGGTTTGCCTTTGATGAAGAGCTGTTAGCACAGGTTCAGCTGGATCACCCTGGCCTGGGCATTAGCGAATTGGACCCGCTAGAGGTGCTGGGAGTACTGGAGAAACCCAACGGCACTGATGCCACCGCCCTGCGCCCGCTCCTCGACGCCGCGTCGGCCGCCCTCGGCGATAAAGCCTCGCCCCAAATCCGCCAGTTCCAGCCGTCCACCATGCCCGTCTTATACTTGCCCAACTCAGATGTTGCTGGTAAAGCGATTGAACAACGCGCCATCGATGAAGCCGTCGGGGCTTTTGAGGGACTAGTGGACCTGATGAATGGTGCCACCTTGGACAACGACGGCATGGACACTCCCCAGTTAATTTCAACGCTAACTGCACCCTTAATCACCAGTTGGCGGGCAGTACCTCTCAACAACCGCAGATTGTAGAATCCGCCATTCGGGGGCTGTTTGTTCAAGCTCTACTCGCCGGAAAGCATCCCATGGACTCTACCGTCCGCGCTTGGTCCACGCAGGTGTTCAGCAACCTGATCACCGCCTCACTCCGCTGATAGGACCTTCAACGATGACCGATCTTGACGACCTCTATGACCTCATCGCCCGCGCCCAGGCCGCACCTTTGGGGTCCTGGATGTTCTGCTCTCTGGGCGCAGGCCGCCCGCCTTGCCGAAGATCTCGGGCGTGATGAGGATGCCTTGGGAGTGCTATAGCAATCTTGTTACCGCCTACACCATGGGCGGCGAAGCAACACGTGTGATTGCCCCCTTTACCTGGTGCGATAACATGTACCGCACGCGTCCGGACCTCTTTACAGATGCGCTCAAGCACTCCTTCGCCTGGCAGTACAAGTACGTCATTACGGCGCTGCGTCAGGTGCCTACCGTTCCTGTGCAGAAATGCAAAGATGTTCTCCAGCAAATGCGGGAACTTTACCTGAGTTTGGGTGACGAACTCAGCGCCGTCTACATTCGCGAATACCTGCTGCTACACCATTTCGGCGAGTACGAGGACGCCGAGAAAGCCCTGTCCAACTGGCGGGCCGCAGCACGCACCGAATTTTCCGACTGCGTGAGCTGCGACCCGATGCATGAAGTCCGGTACTACTCCCACCTCAAGGAATGGGACCGCGCCCGTAGCATCGGCGAGGAGATCCTGAACACCCAGGAATCCGGCAGCTGCGAAGCACAGCCTGAGGCTCTGTTGACCGTCATGATGATGCCGTGGCTATACACAGGTAACGACTCCAAAGCTTGGGCAGCCCACGTCCGCTCCTACCGACGCGACCGCTCATCCCCCGCCTACCTTGAGTACATCCCCGAGCACATCAAATACCTCACCCTGTCTGGCCGCACCGAACGTGCCCTGCACATTCTTCTACGACACCTGCCATGGTGGGAACGCGCAGAAACCCCCACTGTGCTCATGGAACTAGCCATCGCCGGCGCGCAGGTCACAGCGGCGCTTCCCCCTGAAGGAACATTCCACGGCACCCTACCCGGCGAAACGCTCCCCTGGCACCCCACTGGGTCCCTTGTCAACCCCACCAACGCGCAAGCCCGCGCCTGGTTCACCACCCTGGCACTCGACATCGCCGCGCTTTTCGACGCCCGCCCTGGCCTCACCAACCCGCACACCGTTACTGATGTCACCGAACAACTGGACACCATTCACCTTGACGCGGACCTTAACCCCGCGGACGTCGACATGCAGACCGCAATTCCCGACTTCAGCGGTGTCTTTAACGAATCAACTGAAGAAGACACCTATCCCCCACTCAACCTTGGGGACCGGCCATGGCTTGACGATACGCCCGCCGGGCAACGTCTTCATACCAACCAACACCATTTTTGACCTTTCCCAAACAGGCACCATCACCTACCCCTTTACCGGGCATGATGATGCCTACCGGCTCATTGCCGAAGCCATGGCCACCGAGGACCCCATGATCGCCTGCCAAATGGCCGATCAGGCTATGCGCACCCATACCAACGAACCCATCGGAGTCCGCATCATGGGCTACCGGATCCTCGGCAACGGGGCCTACCACGCCGGGTACCTCAACGAAGCAATAGACGCCTATCGAAACTGCCTCAACCTCACCGCCGCTTGTGGGCTAATTCCTATTCAACTCGCCTGTGCCGTTGACCTGTGTCGCTGCCTCAACCAGGCGAAACGACACCATGAAGCAGCCGAAGTAGCCGAAATGACGCTCATGACGCTGGACAACAGCGACATCAATGACGCCAATGAAACCAAACTCAGAAGCCACCTCGTCACCGCGCTCAGCGAACTAGAGTACAACGGCCAAGCCGCCGAACATGCACTTGAACTCGCCGAAAACAGTGACGACAACACAGCGCGCTGCGAACACTACGAAACTGCAGCCCACCTCTTCGCCAGCGATGGAAACTACGAACGCGCCAAAACCACCTGGCAAACCCGTCTTACCCTTACCCACCCCGACGCCCAACAACAAGCCAAAGCACTCTACCAGTACTGTCGATGCATTGCTGACCAGCCGGGGCGCGTTCCCGAACACGAAATCATCCAGATGGAAACCATCATGGATGAGCTTCACACCATTGTGACTAGCGAAGGATTCGACGAACACCACAGCCCCAAATGGCACCACGCCGAATGGCTCAGCGACAAAGCATACATGCACTGGCATTGCGACCAGCAAACCAACGCCATCGCATACATGCAGGCCGCAACGCAGGCATTTCACGACATTGACGCCGTTGTCCGCGAGGCTAAAACCCATCTGAACCTCGGCTACATGCACGTCCAACGCGACGAACATGACACCGCACTTCATCATGCTGGTGTTGTGTTGGTGTTGTTGTCTAGTCCCCGATTCTTCGGCAACCCCCTGATCAACGAAGCACAACAACTCATCACCTACATCAACGACACCCCATAACCCCCACACAACCCCCGCACCCGCATACAAACAAGCAAACAAGCAAACAAAACAACAAAAAGGGGTGGGTGGGGTGCCCGGTGCGCCCATCAGGCACACACAACACCCCACCCACAATCTGGAATTTGAAGTTATCAATGCTGGCAGTAACCTACTCTCCCACACCCTCCCAGGTGCAGTACCATCAGCGCCCACAGACTTAGCAACCGGGTTCGAAAAGGACAACCGGGCGTGACCCTGCGACTATCACCACCAACACACCCAACACAACACCCACCAACAGCAGCGGTGTTGTGCCAGACACTGCACAGCAGACCACGAAACCACACACCACCACCACACGGCACGCACGCCTTCTGTCCTGTTCACCATATTTCCCTTTATGCCATTTAACACGCATGCGTTTTCCACAATCCTGTGGCACACCACCACCTATTATCTATGGGGTGTGTTTGTGTCGGTCATATTAGTATCGGTCATCTCACAACACCTTGCGATGCTTCCAACTCCGACCTATCAACCCCCTCATCTTCAGGGAACCTCAACAGAAACCTCATCTCACAACAGGCTTCCCGCTTAGATGCTTTCAGCGGTTATCCCTCCCGCACATAGCCAACCAGCCATGCCACCGGCGTGACAACTGGCACACTAGAGGTACGTCCATCCCGGTCCTCTCGTACTAGGGACAGCCTTGTTCAAGTTTCCACGCGCGCGGCGGATAGAGACCGAACTGTCTCACGACGTTCTAAACCCAGCTCGCGTGCCGCTTTAATGGGCGAACAGCCCAACCCTTGGGACCTACTCCAGCCCCAGGATGCGACGAGCCGACATCGAGGTGCCAAACCATCCCGTCGATATGAACTCTTGGGGAAGATCAGCCTGTTATCCCCGGGGTACCTTTTATCCGTTGAGCGACACCACACCCACACGTTGATGCCGGATCACTAGTCCCTGCTTTCGCACCTGCTCCACCCGTCAGTGTCACAGTCAAGCTCCCTTACTGCACTTACACTCTACAAACCTGATTACCAACCAAGCCGAGGGAACCTTTGGGCGCCTCCGTTACCATTTAGGAGGCAACCGCCCCCAGTTAAACTACCCACCAGGCACTGTCCCAAAACCCGATCAGGGCCCACAGTTAGATGCACACAACAACCAGAGTGGTATTTCACCAATGACTCCACACCCACTAGCGTGAATGCTTCCACGTCTCCCACCTATCCTACACAAGCTGCAGCACACCAATACCAAGCTATAGTAAAGGTCCCGGGGTCTTTTTCGTCCTGCCGCGCGAAACGAGCATCTTTACTCGTACTGCAATTTCACCGGGCCTATGGTTGAGACAGCAGGGAAGTCGTTACGCCATTCGTGCAGGTCGGAACTTACCCGACAAGGAATTTCGCTACCTTAGGATGGTTATAGTTACCACCGCCGTTTACTGGGGCTTCAATTACCCGCCTCACACACCACCAGGGTGTGCTCACGAGTCCTCTTAACCTTCCAGCACCGGGCAGGCGTCAGTCCGTATACCTCGACTTGCAACGTCTTCGCACGGACCTGTGTTTTTAATAAACAGTCGCTTCCCTCACTTCTCTGCGGCCACACACAACGCACACCGCACAAGGGGTGATTGCCGCACATGGCCCCCCTTCTCCCGAAGTTACGGGGGCATTTTGCCGAGTTCCTTAACCATAGTTCACCCGAACGCCTTAGTATCCTCAACCAGACCACCTGTGTCGGTTTCCGGTACGGGCCGTGCACACACATCGCTAGAGGCTTTTCTCGACAGCACAGGCACATCAAACATCCCCAAATCTGGGTACGCATCACGCCTCACCCACAAATGCAGAACGGATTTACCTATCCTACGGGCCACACGCTTACACCACAATCCACTAAGTGGCCTTGACTACCAATCTGTGTCACCCCATCGCTTGGCTACCAACGATCAAGATCCCACGCACCACACACCAAACCAACACCAAAAGCATTGATCCCGCGGTGGTGGGTGGTTAGTACAACCGAGTCACCACTGGTCGCGCATACACGGGTACGGGACTATCAACCCGTTATCCATCGACTACGCCTGTCGGCCTCGCCTTAGGTCCCGACTCACCCTGGGAAGATTAGCTTCACCCAGGAACCCTTAGTCATCCGGCGAACACGTTTTCCACATGTTTTTCGCTACTCATGCCTGCATTCTCACTCGCACACACTCCACCACCACTTCCGTGACAGCTTCTCAGCGTGCACGACGCTCCCCTACCCAACACACACACTGTGTGTTGCCGCGGTTTCGGCGGTGTACTTTAAAAGCCCCACTACATTATCGGCGCATCACCACTTAACCAGTGAGCTATTACGCACTCTTTCAAGGATGGCTGCTTCTAAGCCAACCTCCTGGCTGTCTTCGCGATGACACCTCCTTTTCCACTCAGCACACCCTTAGGGGCCTTAACCGACGATCTGGGCTGTTTCCCTCTCGACGTCACGGAGCTTATCCCCCGCCGTCTCACTGCCACGCTCGCATATTATTGGCATTCGGAGTTTAGCTGGCATCGCTAAGATGATCGTCCCGCATCAACCAACCAGTCGCTCTACCACCAACAACAACCACGCAACGCTGCACCTAAATGCATTTCGGGGAGAACCAGCTATCACGGAGTTTGATTGGCCTTTCACCCCTACCCACAGCTCATCCCCTCAGTTTTCAACCTAAGTGGGTTCGCGCCTCCACAATGTTTTACCACCGCTTCACACTGGCCATGGGTAGATCACCCCGCTTCGGGTCCAGAACATGCCACTCACACACCCTCATTAGGATTCGCTTTCGCTACGACTACCCCACACACACGGGTTAACCTCGCGACATGCCGCTGACTCGCAGGCTCATTCTTCAAAAGGCACGCCACCACCCCACAAAACAGGGGGCTATGACGGATTGTAAGCACACGGTTTCAGGAACTATTTCACTCCCCTCCCGGGGTACTTTTCACCCTTCCCTCACGGTACTATACTGCACTATCGGTCACGCCAAGTATTCAGGCTTACCGGGTGGTCCCGGCAGATTCACAGCAGATTCCACGAGCCCGCTGCTACTCGGGAAAAATACGCACACACCCCAACCACATGTCTTCAGGTACCGGACTCTCACCGTCTACGGCAGGCGATTCCACACCACTTCCCCTAACACACAATCCAAGGGTGCCAGCCAGTGGTAGCCAGCCAGACACACGCATCCCACAACCCCCTACACGCAACCCCTACCAAGTATCATCCACGCATAGAGTTTAGCCATCACCTCCGCCTTCGCTCGCCACTACTAACGGAATCACATATTGTTTTCTTCTCCTACGGGTACTGAGATGTTTCACTTCCCCGCGTAACCCCCATACCACCTATTTCATTCAGCAGCAGGTGACCGCACATAACCACGGCCGGGTTTCCCCATTCGGACATCCTCGGATCAACGCTTAATCGGCAACTCCCCGAGGCTTAACGCAGCCCTTCACGTCCTTCATCGGCTTGACATGCCCAGGCATCCACCGTGCGCCCTTACAACAAACACACCACCTATCCGGTGGTGCGCCACACGAAAAACACACAAAAACAACACAAAAAGAAATTAAACAGAAAAATGATTTCGCGTCCACTATACAGTTCTCACACAACACCACCCCACCACCAGCAACCACCACAACATATGATCACCAGCAGACAAGGGGCTTAAAGATTCCACAGTTTATTGTGTGGGACACCCAACAGCCACACCAAGCACCACACCCCCTATATAGATACACACCACCAATATTCTCCCTAGAAAGGAGGTGATCCAGCCGCACCTTCCGGTACGGCTACCTTGTTACGACTTCGTCCCAATCGCCAATCCCACCTTCGACCACTCCCCCCACCACAAAGCGGTGGTTAGGCCATGGGCTTCGGGTGTTACCAACTTTCATGACGTGACGGGCGGTGTGTACAAGGCCCGGGAACGTATTCACCGCAGCGTTGCTGATCTGCGATTACTAGCGACTCCGACTTCATGGGGTCGAGTTGCAGACCCCAATCCGAACTGAGGCCGGCTTTAAGAGATTAGCTTCACTTCACAGTGTCGCAACCCGTTGTACCGACCATTGTAGCATGTGTGAAGCCCTGGGTATAAAGGGCATGATGATTTGACGTCATCCCCACCTTCCTCCGAGTTGACCCCGGCAGTTTCTCATGAGTCCCCACCAAAAAAATGTGCTGGCAACATAAGACAAGGGTTGCGCTCGTTGCGGGACTTAACCCAACATCTCACGACACGAGCTGACGACAACCATGCACCACCTGTGCACCAACCACAAGGGAAGACGTATCTCTACGCCGATCTGGTGCATGTCAAACCCAGGTAAGGTTCTTCGCGTTGCATCGAATTAATCCACATGCTCCGCCGCTTGTGCGGGCCCCGTCAATTCCTTTTGAGTTTTTAGCCTTGCGGCCGTACTCCCCAGGCGGGGCGCTTAATGCGTTAGCTACGGCACAGACTGCAAACACACAGCCCACACCTAGCGCCCACCGTTTACAGCATGGACTACCAGGGTATCTAATCCTGTTCGCTCCCCATGCTTTCGCTCCTCAGCGTCAGTAACTGCCCAGTAACCTGCCTTCGCCATCGGTGTTCCTCCTGATATCTGCGCATTTCACCGCTACACCAGGAATTCCAGTTACCCCTACAGCACTCTAGTCGTGCCCGTATCGCCTGCACGCCCGGAGTTAAGCCCCGGAATTTCACAGACGACGCGACACACCACCCTACGAGCTCTTTACGCCCAGTAAATCCGGACAACGCTTGCACCCTACGTATTACCGCGGCTGCTGGCACGTAGTTAGCCGGTGCTTCTTCTCCACGGTACCGTCACCCACCAGGTGGGCTTCGTCCCGGGCGAAAGGAGTTTACAACCCGAAGGCCGTCATCCCCCACGCGGCGTCGCTGCATCAGGCTTGCGCCCATTGTGCAATATTCCCCACTGCTGCCTCCCGTAGGAGTCTGGGCCGTGTCTCAGTCCCAATGTGGCCGTCCACCCTCTCAGGCCGGCTACCCGTCGCCGCCTTGGTAGGCCATTACCCCACCAACAAGCTGATAGGCCGCGGGCTCATCCCACACCGCAAAAGCTTTCCACCATGACCCCTACGCCATGGTCGTATGTGGTATTAGACCCAGTTTCCCAGGCTTATCCCACAGTGCGGGGCAGATCACCCACGTGTTACTCACCCGTTCGCCACTCGAGTACCCACCACCAAAGTGGTGGGCCTTTCCGTTCGACTTGCATGTGTTAAGCACGCCGCCAGCGTTCGTCCTGAGCCAGGATCAAACTCTCCAACCACAACACACACATGCGTGTGTTGCGCACAAAAACAAAAACAAAAAAACAATAAAAAATAGTGTTTTCAAGCGTGTATCTCTTGACAAGAGCAACACACCCCTACCACCACAGGGGTGGGTGTAAGCGACACCCACACAACAACACTAGTAGTGTGGGTGTGTGTAGTACTTGGTACGCTATTGA